>Ga0099823_1002200_pt1 | contig 17366 bp, 11 predicted proteins | sample CowpearedBW_FD_76831 | JGI IMG/M metagenome (GOLD analysis project Ga0099823, IMG submission 76831) | Root nodule microbial communities of legume samples collected from California, USA - Cow pea red BW | ecosystem: Host-associated > Plants > Roots > Nodule | place: USA: California | collected...
GAAAAAAAAACTATCACTTATATAAATTAAACAAAATATAAATATGTGAAACATAAAAATAAATTTATAGAATTTATATATTATTTCTTGTTTGAAATAAATACAATTATATTATAATAAATTTAAAATATATATATATATATATATATATATATATATATCATATTTTTAATAAATTGTATAACTGTAAGTATATATATTAAACTTGTGTTTTTTGTTGGTTACTACATGTGTTTTATAGTGATTAAAAATTAATTTTTAAAATTTAAGAGAAGAAATTTAAATAAGAAATTGAATATATTATAGGTATTGTATCTTATTTTACTTTCTAAAATATTGATACCTATATAGAAATGTTTTTTTAACATACATTCACTTGAGGAGTCCATTAGCAAAAATGCATCTTAAGACTAGTACTGTTATGGCTTGCAATGTAGAAAAAAAAACTATCACTTATATAAATTAAACAAAATATAAATATGACATCATCAAATCAAACCAATTAATATTAAAGAATACTCTGATAAGAGTGTTTAAAATTTTCATGATTACTTAAATGAATTGTTTTCTTTCCAGACATTTGTGGATGCAACCTTTGAGAAAATTACTTAATATTGCTAAAGTCTAAACCTTTTCATCATTATGATAACACATCAAGAAAACCTTAACTTATTCAATTATTTCAAGAATGACAAGATATATAATAAGGTAACAAATCTTTGCGTATCATTTAAAAAATTTGTTTCCTCTGTGTCTGAATTGATCATTCCTAATCAAGTTCAATGTTCAATATTAAACATTTGAAAATATGAAATAGTATAATATTACACTAACATAATTTTGTTTTTCAGTATATCACCATATCTAATTATTTTAACCAATTTTTTCCGTAGTACAATATTTAGATGTTCTACTAAAATAGTGTACGGAAATTTCCTTTTACCAACAGTAGCATATATGTGAACAAGTTAACATCACAATTTTTATATATTTTTATAATTATTCTGATTTAAAAAAAATCATTTTTATCCATTTTATACCAGTTTTTTTGAACTAACAAAATGGATAATAACACATAGAAATTTTCATGACAATAAATTTATGATAATTTTTTCCATTATCATTTTAGGATTTGTTTTCATTACTTATTACAATGTATTTTTAATAATGTGAATCTCTACTATTTGCAATAACATCTAATTTTAACAATTGTTCATCATTCTTGGAGTATAATTTGTTCCTTATGTCATTTATGAGGGTGTATGTGTGGTAGGAAATTTCTTTATCTATCAAAATCTCCTTTTAAACAATATAAGTTTTTCAATATGCATTTAAAAAATAATTAATGAAATAATCTCACTTCTAATTAATTTATAAACAAAATAAAAAATGGGAAAAAACTAATTTTAAACTGAAAACTATCAACATTACTCGATTTATAATATTTTATAAAATAGTAAAATTATAATTGACGTGGGACAGATAAGATCAGTATGGATGAAATAGTCTACATAAAAATTCTTATCAGTTAACTATTTATATATACAATAATATTAACTATATTATCGTATTTTTATTTTTTTAATAAAACTAAGTCTTAAATTTAAGAAATTCCATTAGATATTTTAAGATCCCGTGTTCATTTTAGAAAACTTGTAATTTAATGAAAGGATGGGACCATTGCACAAATGCTCATAAAGATGACCAGCTTCTTAATTATTCACCAAAGAGGTGAAGAAAAAAATAAAAAAAATGGTGATTCTTTGATATTATTAATTTTTTTCTATATTTGCTCTACAACCTTATAAAGCTATTTAGTATAGTTCCACTAATGAAACACTTAACAAGTATATTATTTTTCGTTTATTCTATTACACTTATGAAACATTATTTTAGTATTTTTTTTATATGAAAAAATATTTTAATTGAAACAATTAAATTATTTGGGAAATTTTAACCCCAAATCCTGCAACCATCTAGATTATTCGGCACAGCTCTGTAACAGGTTTTGTTGTCTATGGTGAAACAACAAGGCAAAAACCTCAAACCACAAACACAACTCGTGTACGGCTCTCATAGTATGGGACCATCTTCAATAAAACAACCCCAATAACCATAAGAGAAAAAAAAAAAACAACCTTTTTTATTTGGTTGACAAGTATCATCTATCTTGATCTGGCCTTGCCTTTGTTGAGTGCAGTTTTTTTGTCTCAATGCTTCATTCCCAAATGAAATTTTGACCCTTTTGCACAGTCCATTCTGTCGAACAACACAGCAAGAGAAAAATCAAATTTTTTTCCCTCTCGCTGCTTTCTATTCTATATAAGGTCATATCCCAGGAATTGACCAGATGGAGAATGAGGCACATAGCATGTCATCTGATATAGGAATAGGTGTGAATGAGAAGATGGTTGAGGCACTTGAGTCAAGTGACAACATCCCACTGTTGCTCACCAATTCTGGCTCTCTCAAAAGGACAGGTTTGTGTTGTTTTGTGTTCTGTTGTATTGTGTCGTGGGTCATCTCAAATGTTTAGTGCAAAAGTGAATAGTGATGTTATTACTAACTAACATGTTGGTGTTTGTTTGTGACTGTGATGAACTGGATTTGGTTGAATTTGACTTTGTGAACAAAAGGGACGGTGTGGACAGCAGTGGCACACATAGTGACTGGGGTGATAGGATCCGGAGTGCTGTCTCTGCCGTGGAGCACTGCACAGCTTGGTTGGCTTGCAGGACCACTCTCAGTCATTCTCATTGCTTCCATCACTCTGTTCTCTTCTTTTCTTCTATGCAACACTTATCGCCATCCCCATCCTGAACATGGCCCAAATAGGAGTGCTTCCTACCTTGATGTTGTCCATCTGCATTTAGGTACGAACAATTCAATTCATTCCCTATCTACTTTCTTGAATTGTATAGCATGTGGTGCCACCAAGTGTCTGATCTGAGTGATGATGAGATTGGTTCATTTAAGTATGTGGTGAGGGGGTTGAATCCTCTGACAATATAGTTGACTGGGGAGAACTCACTTTTTGAGTGTTTCCAGATCTACCAAGAAAATTAATGAACAAGGATATTCCTTACAATGATGCATTACCTTTGTGTATGAAAAAAAAGGGAAAAAATCTGGTTGAGAGACATGAACTTATCTTTGGATGGTGATGAGCTTGAATGTTTTGTCTTCTTTGCATGAACTATGTGTTGTATGGATTTGATTAGAGACAAATTCAATGTTAATTTCACAGTGATGAGATTATAGGGATTTAGGTAGGGAATAAATATTCTGAAATTGTTATTGATTTGATGTGATATGAGTTTATTTACCTCTTGGTGGAGATGAGCTTCGTTCATCTAAGTTTGTGGTTAGGAGTTTGGATCCTTACTTTTGTGTGCTGAAAAATCTAATTGAGAACTCACTTTTGAGTGTTTCCAAATCTCCCAAAAGAACTTAGCCTCCATGAACAACCAAGGATATTCCTTACAATAATGCATCACAACAAAAAATTGCATCTTGTTACCACATTGTCATTGGAAAGAATGCTATCTATATGACAGAATCGTCTTTGGACATTTGCAGGAATAAGTAATGGGCGGCTCAGTGGTCTTCTTGTGAATATAAGTTTGTATGGTTTTGCAATCGCCTTCGTCATTACAACAGCTATCAGCTTAAGGTGTGTTGATGACTTATCATACTGATTCCTGTCTTGTCATGAAATTTTCTTTTCTTTGCTCTTCTTTCCCTCTGTTTATCTATGGATGCTACCTGTTCCAAAACAAGATTTTCTCACTGGTGTCTGTCCTAAGAATAATACTATATGATTGCCACTGTTAATTTGGACTGCTATTTGTATTTGTGGCTGCAGAACAATACAACATTCATTTTGTTACCACAACGAAGGGAGTGAAGCATCATGTGAATTTGCAGATGCATATTACATGCTGCTTTTTGGCGTTATCCAAATTATTCTCTCACAGATACCCAACTTCCATAACATTGAATGGTTGTCGGTTGTTGCTGCAATTATGTCCTTTACTTATTCTTTCATAGGAATGGGGCTTTCCATTGCACAAATCATAGGTATGATGGGAGCCTTAGCTCAGGCCCACCATAAGTATTAGTTTTGATCAGATAAATGTGTATAATTTTCTGACAAAACTTTGCTCAGACAAAGGACATGCTGAGGGTAGCATTGGAGGAATCAGTACCTCCAGTGGAACTGAAAAGTTATGGCTGGTTTCTCAAGCACTTGGTGACATATCATTCTCATTTCCGTTCTCAACAATTATTATGGAAATACAGGTAAATACCTTGCAAATCCACACACAAAACTGTAACTTTACCTGTAATGGCTGATATAATTTTCTGTAATTATTGAAGGATACTTTGAAATCACCTCCACCTGAAAACCAAACCATGAAGAAGGCCTCAGTAATTGCGGTCACTGTCACAACATTTATGTACCTCAGTTGTGGAGGTGCTGGATATGCTGCCTTTGGTGATAATACACCAGGAAACCTTTTAACAGGGTTTGAATCCTCTAAGTCGTCTTACTGGCTTGTGAACTTTGCTAACGTTTGTATAGTGGTTCACCTAGTTGGTTCATATCAGGTACATTGAATATAGAGATACCGTGTCAATTTTTTTGGGTGCTCCCTGTTAATATTTCTTCAATTCCTGTATTATGCATCACCTGTCTTGGGTAGCTTGTTGTAAAATCATCATAAAGTGTAAAATCATCTAATTGTCACCTACTTTCTTTTGGTGCAGGTGTATAGCCAGCCACTTTTTGCCACTGTTGAGAGTTGGTTCCGTTTTAATTTCCCGGATAGTGAATTTATGAATCACACATATATCTTGAAACTCCCGTTGCTACCAGCCTTTGAACTTAATTTTCTCAGCCTGACTTTCAGAACTGCTTATGTTGCATCCACAGTTGTGATTGCAATGGTCTTTCCCTACTTCAACCAGATTTTGGGGGTTCTGGGTAGCATGATTTTTTGGCCATTGACCATATATTTTCCTGTGGAAATATATTTGAATCAATCCTCTACTGTACCATGGACGACTAAGTGGGTCCTGCTTCGAACTTTCAGCATTGTTGGCTTTGTTTTTGGATTGTTCACTCTCACTGGATGTATTAAAGGAATAGTAGCTCAAAAAATTGGCTGAGAAGCTTTCAGACCTATCCAGGTATTGGGGCTAAGAAAGTAGTTTCTTTTGTACTTTGAAGGCCCCAAAATGATTCATTCACACAGTTAGTGTCTTGGAACCATGAAATGAAGATTGGACAACTTGTACTTTTTTTTCTCTCGGTAAATTAGACTTGAAACATGTATTTGAGATCTGAACTGTCCTGTCTTTATTCATCAACAATGCATTGACTGTAAAATGCAAAGAGTAGAGAGGACTGCACTGAATCTGGTTGGACAATAAACATGCAGATTCTCTGATATTTTCAAAATTGGTCACCTTTTGGTATAAAAAAATAATAATGTTAGGAACGTTGATGAATGCAAACGTTGCAGTTCAGGAATTCCAAGTTTGTACCTAGCTTTATGGTGTGATTCTGTTGCCAAAGCTTAATGTTGTGATATGAGAAGTGTTTCTTTGCATGATCCTCCGAGAAACTAGTCAATTTCATCTAAGATGTTGAGATAACTCTTAAGATGTAAATTGTTGGCATGAAAGCAGAGTGTTGAGCTGGTCAGGTTTTAAGATAGAGAACAACACATGCTCACTTCAATGTTCAAACATGACAACACGTATAAGGCAGCCTTGTCCTGCATAAGGTATCGTCTACTGAAAACTCCTACTTCGAATTTATACCACTGTGGCTAAAATTTATCATTTAAGTGCAAAACATTGAAGGCAAAATGAACTAGACGATTTCATGATGCATTCGCTTTTCAAGACCCAATAGCTATTACAAGTTTTGTTAACGAAATAAGTTTCACTTTTTTGTTTGATCACACAAAAAAAAAACGGTGAAATGACATAATGCTACTCGTATGCACTTGAACTAATATGATGTCTCAAACTCAACATTAACAACCAAGCAAAGATAACATGGAATAAAGCCAGCATAAAGTGAATCTAAAGAAACAGTTTGTTCCATAATGTCTTCTAATCCGTAGGCTTGACTTTCCTACCTGCTTAACATTGTTTGTACAAAATAAAGAAAAAAAAACAATAGAGAATATAACGAAGGATTGGTTGACTTCAACAAGACAAACATCATGGGCCCAATCAATCATTCTTCTCCTCGTATGATGACCAGCATAAACACAGCCAAGAATGATTTGCCGCACGGCATGCAAATTGCCAATGTTTATGGTTTCGACTCAAAGAACTACTTCCCTCAATTATACACCAACCTCACCATCAACCGAAGCAGTGATTTACTGAATAGCAAGACGCCTCTGTGAGCTTTGCTCAGAGGAGATGCTTCCCCGTTGTTGACCTGAACAGTCCCCTTCCTCTACTCTCTCACCGGAGTGCAAACAGAACGCAGATGATGACTGCAAAACATTTGCATAGTTGTGTTTCTCAAATCTCTCATGCACCTGAGAACCTCTTGCGTCTTGTTGCACACTGGCAGAGTTCCATGTCTTAGCAGAATCAGATGAATTAACTGAAACTGGACCTGCAGCACCCATATTCTTTTCCTTGTTCGTATGTTTGGAAGCTTCGACCTCAGTTTTCTTTGCAAAACGCCCTCCGTTACCTCTTGCTCTTCTCATAGCATGCTGATGACGAGATTCATGAAGATATGGCTGCGAAGAAACTCTGGTTAGCATACTCAAAAGAATAATTTGAATACAGAACTATGGAGTAAGAAAAATGCATAAGCCAGTGCTCATTTGTACCTTTCTGACTTTTATTAGTTTCTTTTCAAGCTCTGCTTTAGCACGAGCCTGTCTTCGTCTCAGAATTCCTTGGTACTGTTTGGCATTCACATAAACAGGCTCTTGAGCCATCTCAAGCGGCAAAGCCATTCTAGCATGAGGCATTCCTATAAAAGGAGCATATCCCTAATAGGAAAAAATATAATAAGGTTATTTATCATTGCAATGATATCCTCCAAATATAACCATAGTTTGAAACAGAAAATAGACCAAATAGCTCTTTTATCATATATCAAGAAAAAATCAATCCCTCGGGGGCTATGCACAGATTACATTCTCACCAGAATGATTTATGAGACATGCAAAACAATGAGTTTAGAAAGTTTGTATGATGTGAAAACACTCTTGGTAATACCATAATAAGGATTTGTAGCACATACCTAGATTTTGAAGCATACTAGGATCCATCACAAAAACATGCAATGGAACTATAATATTTCCAACTATAGAATTTTCATCATAGACAAGTACGAACAGCAAAAATTAATGCTATTAAACATAGTCCTAAAGCTATGATCTTTGTGCTAAAAAATAATATCATGAGGGCAAGGCTTACAAATGAATGGCTAATAAGTTCTAGTTGTGGAGCATGTGGTGGAACGCAGTCATCACGCCTAGAAGGTGCAGATGATGAAGAATGCAGCATGGCTTGTTGGTCTTGTCCATAACTTCCTGCCAAGAAAAGAATAGTGTTCCATTAAGCTTGTAACGCTTAGAAATAAAGAAAAAAATCACACCAACATAATTTCACGCATTGTGTGTATATATAAGCACATGCTTTCTTTCCTGATTTCAATGTCTGCATATTTTTTTTTCTTTACAATACAATGTAATGCACCTGGTTGATTAGGAGCAGTGGGTTGTGATTCTTTGGTGACATCATCGTCTTCCTCATTCACCCCATTGTTGGACAAAGATTGATCTTCACTGGATTCTGAATCGCCATTAGGACGTTCAAGTGATGATGAATTTGATGCGTTCACTACTGACATTGCTTGTGGAGGACGTTCAAGTGATGATGAATTTGATGCGTTCACTCCTGACATTGCTTGTGGAGGAACAGGTTTGTAATGAGGATGAATACCACGCCACCAGGGTTCAGAATAAACATTGCTAGGCGTAAAGGATTGTGGATTAGACCTAGGCGGATTGGTAGTTTCAGATTTTGATTGCATGATCCCTGCAAAAGTATATTGCACATGAAAATTATATTCCTCATAAAATCAAAGGCAAGATAAATAAGAATGGATAAATAAGGTATTTGTGAAACAAATTTACATGATCAAATGAAAACTATAGTCATAGTTGTATCAGAAGCATTGAAGTGCTGGCAAAAATTGACAAGTATGATATCAAAGCACAATTCACAGCTTTATTAATAATTGAAAGACTTAATGAAGTCAAATTATGTACCAAATACAATTGAGCTCACAACAAAACATGGTAACAAGTGAAATAAGACAAACACCTGTGATAGTAACTCTGGGTAGGTTTGTTTATAGGGTTTTTTCACCGAGCTGTTTTTATATTTTTTACAAATAGATCATTAATCACAGAAATGAAGCAAAGGTGTGAAGTAAGAGCATTAACTTGATACAACAAGAAAATGCAAGCCCTCTTTTTAGGGTAACGACAAATGCTCATGATTGATTCATATAACTCAAAAAGTTTTGAAAACAGTGTATTTCCGACAATGTTAATACTAAAAACTAGTGCAACCTCTTAAAATGTAGACTGATACAGAAAAGCTACACATAAAAACATTTTATAGCTTCATATATGAATAAAATTATAACACGTGGTGTGCAAGTAAAAGTAAATCGAGAAACCCCCACTCAAAGCTATTAAAAATCGTCACGAAAAGACAATACTTGTTAAGGCAAAGAGATGCTTAAAACAAAGCTTTCATTTTTCTCTTACTTGATCTTCAGCACGAGCTAAAAGCTAAAATCTTTGAACTCCCAGCCAGTGCCCAGCAACCAAATGCCCCTACAAAACAAAAACTTGACATTCAGCAACATTGTTTCTGCCTTGTTTAGTCAAAAAACAAACAGTAACAGTGGATATTCCAACATGCAACCTTAAATATCAGTCTAACATGCAGATAAACACCAGTTAGTGAGGTAGATTTCATAGAATATCACAAAAATCTGAAGGTTTGGCTGATCTTAGTGCATGCAACAAAATCCCAATTCTACCTTATTAACAACCAAAAACAATCTGTCTCCCACATCACATGCCATAGAATAAACTGTGTAAGTGATACCTTGACAGAATTCACACATGCAGACACAGAATCCTTACATTCAGATCACACAAAGACTTACCTAATCCAGCAAACAAAAGAATCACCCCCCAAAACCCTAATCCTCAAAAGCCCTTCAAAGAGAAGGAATCAGAATTAGACCAAATTCCCCTGTTGATCAAGGAAATTTGGGAGGTGGGAGGCAAATGAAAGAACTGTGCTGTGCTGTCTCCAGAATGTGGAGTGGTGTATGTTGATATCTCACTTGAGTTGTTGTTATTATAAGAGGATAGAGAAATTGGTGAGAGACAATAACACGAGTTAAGTGAAAATAAAAACAATGTTAACAACACTAACAAGTTTAGTCCAGTGTTGGGGTTTAAATTTCAAGTGACATACGATGATGACGTCAGCACCACGCGGGAGGAGGGGACACGTGGGTTGGGGTGGGAGGGAAAAGGAGAAAACTGGTAGGGAGTGAGAGAGGTGGGTGAGGATATCAAAGCCTCCGAGGAAGGAAAAAGAAACAAAATTTCTAGGGCACGTGACACGCACTTGAGTAGCAGAATCCGGTGAACGCGTGGCCTGGGAGTGGGACCCACAGCGTCCGAGAATTGACAGCAAAGTTATCCACGTGTCCCTTTTTTTAGTTTCCTCGGATGAATTATTGATTCTCCACCATAAAAATAAAAACAATTTTATTTCTTTACTTAAAAAAATGGGAAAAGGTAAGCCTTACCTGCCAGTGAGGAGTGAGGAGGACACGTATTATCACTTCACAGCTCATCAACATTGCAATTTATTCACTCCAAAATCCAATAAATATTGCTTTAATAACGTGGCAGCACTTTTTAAGGTGCTGTTTAGAGTCACATAAAAAAAAATTGTACTTTTAAACTTATAAAAATCAATTATACTTATAAAAAAAATTAGAAGTAAATAATTTCAGTTGGTTCTCAACATAACTTCTCTAACTCGGATGAAAATATTTAATTCATATTTTGTAATTTTATAGTGTGGGATTTGTTCCAATAAATAAGTAATAACTTATGGTTCGGTTTGTCAACCTACTAACTCAGCCTAATTAACTCATAGTTTAAGGGTATCAACTTTAACTATAACTAGTGTTTTACTCTACAAAATATATAGAGTAGATGTTTTGTTATTTAATTAAAATTTATAATATATGCACAATTGTGAATATATAAGTTATATTATCATCTAATTTATAATAAATAAATATTTTTTATATATATTATATTTATAATAAATACATTTTATTACAATATAAGTTTATATTTATTACTGAGGGAGTCAAATTTAAATCAAATGAATACATTAAACATAGAGGAAATCTAATAACAGGTAACACTACAAATTTAATCAATATTAAATAAAATAATTTTTTAATGATTATAATATCCTAGTAATAAAATCTAGGTCTATCTCACAAAAACTAATTCACTTAAATAATATATATATATAATAATAATAATAATATGATCATGTTTTATATTCAAAATTAATTTACATTAATAAATAAAAATAAATAAAAGTAAATGATAATACAAAATAAAAATAAAAAAGATAATACAAGGGTTGGAGGTAGAATTAGGAGATGTTATAAGTCTTAGATTTTGATTTATATTTATTTTACTATTTTTGTTGGTTAATAAAATTTTGAAATTTAAAATATAAATTTCTTTTTATTTATAAAAGTGATTACTTAAATAATTCGTGTAGTTATAAAATTACGAGAGTGAAATAGTAGAATTTTTTTATATGATTTTATATATTTTCTAAATTCATTTTAGTTAATATCCATTAAAGCATGCTAATTTATTTAATTTTATTATTTATTTTAATTAGCATTTTTAAATTATATTAATTTGTTTATCATTAAAAACAAATAAGATTAATATCTATCAAAGTGATATTAAATTTACTTAATTATAATATTTATTTTATATTAATTAATTTATTTTTAATATTTTTTAATGTTTGATAAATCATTAACTTAAAATATATAAATATTAAAAATTAATAAATTTTAATATAGTTTAAATTTAATGAATTTATTTATACAATTAATTAATGAGTTTTATATTTACATTTATTTCAAGAACTGAACATCACCTATAAAAATATTATTCTCAGGAGTCTAATCAATTCTGATATTCATCTTCACTGTCATTAGTTTTTATGGTAACATCATTGTCATCATCATTATTACAATTAATAGTTATTTAATTTTTATGACAGTATGTATTAAATAAAAAGTAATTAATATATTTTTTTCAACAACACATGAGTCATTAATGTTAATGAAATATTCTTTGCTGGAATTGTAATAGCATCAACACATGTACATGAGTAAACTTTATTTTATTTTTCGAAAAGGGAAAGTTCAAACTTAAATATTAAAGATAACTTACACTAATCTCTGTACACTTTAAATGAATTGAGTAATCTTACACACTAGAATGTGTTGTTGTGAATAACGATCTTAAAAAAAAAAAAAAACAGTAAGATAATAAGGAACCTTTTTCGGATTCTCATCCTCTAATATATAATATGATAACCCATTGCATAGACACATCAAAATCCAAAAAAGTTAATAATAGTTTCTTTTGACTTGTCAGAATCCAAAATATAATAAACATAAAATTGTGACTGAGAGAAGAAATTTCATACAAAATGGTTGATCAGATTTTTTAATATAAAATTAATTAATAAGAAGGAAAGTGAATATTTAAAAAAAAAACAATAGTGGCAGTTGCACCGAAAAGGTTTCAACTGACTTAACGGCAATGAGTCTTTACTGCTCAAAAAAGTGTCATAAACCCAATAATTAGCTAACAAATTATATTATAACAACGTTAAAATTACTGAACATATTAACTTTTTACCATGCTAGAAACATCTCTAGCTTTTCTCTATAAGATTATCGTGTATGAATATTATATTAAATATATGAAGTAGGAAAAATTAGTATGAATATGTAACAAAACTCTTAATATTAACCAAAAGAGTAAAAATATTAATCATATTCAGTAACAGTTGTGCAGAAGAGAAACAGAACATAACAGAAAAGAAGATGAATTTGCATACATAAAAAAGCACAAGACTTTAATTCTCTCAGACCAAACACTTTACAAACTAAGTATTTTTCAGAATAGCAACTTCCAACATTGCAAACTATGACACTCAAAACCTTAAACCACACCCACAAGCACTCACCACAACACTTCAAATTTAAACTCATAAAGGAAGAAGAAAACAAACCGAAAGTGCACCCTGTTAAATACAGAGATAGATTTTAAAACAATTTCATAATATATAAACGAGATGAAAATCTCAACTTAGACTAGTTTTACGGAATTGAATTAGACTTAAAACACATGTTAGAATCTATCCTAACGAATTTTTATAGTATCACGAACCAGGATATATATATATTAGAGAAAGGAATGGGGAAGATTTTGAAACGCAAGAAAGAAGAAAATGTTTAAGTCTGGTGGTGCAAAGAAGGGTAAATGTGATCTACGCAGAGAGAAATTGGAAAGCATTCTTGGCTTCTGTGGTGGTGGAGGGCATGTTGAAAGTTGTGGTATCAGAAACTTTTGCCCTTTGGGAGTGGAACACGTAGCAGCATCAGAAAAATCCATGTCACTTTTCTTTGATGGTTCTTGTTTTGTGCTTCTTCTTGTTCTTTTCCTTTTTCTTGAGGTTGTTGTGATTGCAGAAGGAACCATTTCTTGAGATAATGTTAAAGAGAGAGAGAGAGAAAATGTTTCTGTAAAAAAACTGGGAAGGGGAAGAAGAATGTGGAGAAGATGGAAGATAAGAGAAGAGAAACTTTATCTTGAAATTGGAATGAAATGTTTGACTGAAAAGAGGGTTTTGTAGGAGAAAAGTGAAGTGATGATTTGTGAAGAAAGAGTGTGTTGCATTTAAAAAGACAAAAGAAAGTAACTCCTTTTACTAACACATCAGAATGGAGAAACAGAGGAAGTGAAGTAAGGAATCCAAGACAATGTTTCTTTAAAAAAACAGAGCAAAATGGCATTAAACTTCAATTAAATCTAAGATGGCATTACAAATGATGTCTTAATCATTATATTACATCATTAAATAATTATTTATTTATTTATTAATTTAAATAATATTTTACAAATTAAAAATTATTAGTATTTAAATTTTTTTTATTTTTAATAAAAAAATATAATTAATTTATGAATCAGAACCTAAATTATAATCAAATAGTATTAATAATAATAATAAAGTTGAACAAAATTTTAATAAGGGTTTAAAAATTAAAATTAATTCATCTTCTAAATTTTGACTTAATTTAGTTTCTTAATTATTTCAAAATTTAGTTTCTTAATTATAGAAATATGTATGAATGTAGTCTTTTTAATCAAATTAATTTTTTTATGTTTATTTGAAATTTTAAACATATTTTATAATAATATTTAAATTATTTATATTCTTAGACACATTTTCGTTTTAATGTTAATAAAAAAATTATTTTAAAATTTATTTAAAACATCAAATAAACTTACCAAATTTTGGTTAAAAAGATCAAATTCACACATTTCTAAAATTAAAAAATTAAATTATATCAAAGTTTTAAATTGAAAATAATTTTAATTTTCACGAATAGTTAAAAAATTAAAAACATATTTAACATTTTAATAATAAATAAAAAATTATTAATAAAAAAATTCAAAGTAGATTTATTGATAGGTATATATATATATATATAGTTTGTTCCAACCTAGGGATGGGAGAAAGGGAAGGAATCGGATATAAAGATTTTCAGTCGTACGTGTTTGGCCAATCTTATGTTTAGAATAGCAGACAGATAAAGTTATGAAGAAAGTAAATGATTCTAATATTCTATACACATATTATTATACTTTTATTTCCCCTTCGACAACACTTCAATTTTTTGGATCACCAAAAAGTGTGGGAACACATCCACCATATTCTTTTCTATCTGGATTTTTAATTACATGCACACTTCTTTAGCTTTAGATTTTCAACTTCACTTTATCAAAATATAATTCAAATTTCAGTGCAACTTTTAGGATCAGGACATTTTTAAGGAAACTGTTTATTAGGTGTTCTTACCTAATAAATTATATATATTACATGGTTCGATAAATTTATTAGATCTGTTAATATTTGATGTATAATAATAAAATAATAATAATATAACAAAAATATATAATAAATTGTCATATTAACCAAGGTTGGATCGAAGTAGATATATAAGTAAACACGTGAATTGGTGATTGAAAAATTGAGTTAAATTGACATTATTTTATTTTGTAATCAACATATACTTTTCCACATTGGAAAATCATCCGCAATAATTTTTATGAAAGTTACTTATATCAAAATAACATTCCTATAAGAAAAAAATTGTAAAACAACTTCAATAACTAAGAGAAATTTGTTATCATTATTGAAGGATTTAGTAATTAATTTTAGAGTTGATTGCATTTTTAGTCAGCATATTTAAATTTTTAACAATTACAGAATTTGAAAATCCCGACAACATACAACATTCCAATTAGACAAATTAAAGAAACATAAAAAAAAAACAATTATCTTTTTGTTTTGTGATCATCCACTTCTAGAAGCATTGAAACTCTCAAGTGGGAAGTAAAGTAGTAAAAAGAAACTTCAAAATCTAAACAATGAGTATTTTAGCATCCACATTTTTAGAATACGAGTTTTGGGCCAACCAACCAATAATCAGAAAAAAAATTTCCGAAAAAAATATATATTATAACTGATTTAACGTGTAATTTGATGGGTGCATGAAGAAATTTGATGGGAAGCAGGAAAACACTCCAAATTCAAAATAAATTTACTTCTTAATAATATTAGAAAATCAAAATGTTGCAACACTTGTCAAATTTTTATATTTAATTAAATATTTTTATTTTCTATTTCCAAATACTTAGTTAACGACGATATAAAATTACATTCATATAAAACTAGTTAACAATAAAATTAAATAATAAAATTTTAACTAAAAAATATAAAAAAATTATATTTAAATTAAATTTCTCAAAAACAGATAATTTTATTAGAATCTTAAAACTTACTCAAATAATAAAATTATGGGTTAAATATGTTTTTGGTCCTTAATTTTTAGTGAATTTTGAAAATTAGTTCATTTTCAAATCTTGGATCAATTTAGTCTTTCATCTCTCGAAATACGAAAATTTAGTCATTTTAATCAAATTTTTGTTAAATTTATTTGATATTTCAAGCACATTTCATAATAATAATTGACTTAACATTAAAGTAAAAATATTTCAAATAATATAAATAACTTAAATACAATTCTGAAATGCGTATAAAATATAAAATAAACCTAACAAATTTAATTAAAAAACTAAATTCACATGTTTCAAAACATAGAAAATTAAATTAATATAAAATTTTAAAATAAATTAATTTCATAATTCACCGAAATTTAAGAATAAAAACGCATCAAAATTATTAAAAGACGTATGAATACTTGTTCTTCAATCGTGGTTTGGGCGCGTGCGTTGGTGACTAAGGCATAGACCCGAAATTTAGTCCTAGGGTCCAGAACAACTGGCCAAACCGGAAAAGGCAAACATGTGTGTGAAAATTTTGGACCTCAGAATTTTTGTTTGGTTAAGATTCACCTCAAAATCCCACCTTCAAAAGGAGCAATGGTTTTCTAATTCCAGTGATCTTTCAAATATTATCAATTCTGCACTTTTCTAGAAATAGCTTCCATAAGGGTCTGAGATACGATGGTGGGTGGTGTATCTGTTGTGGTGGAGTCGCACACTTGTCCATGTTTGTGCGTGGAAGCTCTGAGCACCACCACCACTCTCAGTGTTGTCTGCAATAGTCTCAGTCTCACTCTCAAGAGGAAACACTTGCAGACACGTGAAACCATGAAACTCACCACTTCCTTCCTTCAGAACCACACTGTTAACACAACTTTGAAGAATCAGAGCAGGCACAAGAAGAGAACCAAAACACTCACTATTGTCAACGAGCTCGGTGGCCAATATGAGGACACTTTTCACGATGTTAAAAAGGTACTCTAAATAGTAAAGAAATTGTTGAGTGTTGCTATAATCATGGTATGATATGACATGTAAAAGAATGTGATTAATTTTCTGTAATTTCTAATATTCATATATATATATATATATATATATATATTACTGTTGCTTGTTTGCAATTTGACTAGCTTTATCTTTGGAACACATGCAGCAAATACTCAATTATTTCACATACAAGGCTGTGAGGACTGTTCTTAATCAGTTGTATGAGATGAATCCACCTCAATATACGTGGTTCTATAAGTAAGTCGGTTACGTGTTGTTGCAAGAATGTTAATTTGTAATTATTTGTTTTGGTCCTTTTCATCATGTGACATGTAAAGTAGTTAAGTTCCTAAGTTTTTGACATGGTTGTTCAACCTGAACTTGTGAAAAAGAGCAGATTGCAGACATTCTGCATAGAAAGCTTCTGAGATGTGTTGGTTCAGTATGATTATTTTACTTGAACTGGGTGATTCAATACCTATCTCATACTCGGATTTTAGATCATGGTTAGTGAATCTCTGTTAGGAATTTAAGTGAGTCTATGCCTTATATTATGCCTGATATTGAGTAAAGAGTATTTTGATATTTTGAGTTGAAAGTAGTATTAAATCTCTTACCTGAGTTTGACTCATTATTAGTATTAGATATTTCTAGTGAATTTTTACTCAAGAGACTTATCAGTTGTATGAGAATAGATGGTTTTTTACATTCTCAGAGAGTTTCATGATATGAGACTGCATGAGTGAGTAACTCCATGAAATGGATATCGATGATACCTTTCACAGTTTCTAGTTTTCTGCAACATTTATCTGATAAAAACGTTAATTTTCCTTTCGTATGCATAGTAAAGTTTACTCTTTAGCTAATTGTTATTTTTTCCTTTGATGACAGTTTCGTTGCAACAAACGATCCAGCGGATAGGAAACCTTTCTTACGATCCCTGGGGAAGGTAGGTAATCTGACAAGTTATATAATCTGCTGATAATTTTCAGAAAGTTGGTGGTTAGTTTTTTTTTTTTTTTTTTTTTTTTTATTTCTTTTTTTTTAAATTATAAAAATATAGCAAAAATGTAATATGAACTCAACTTCAAAAAAAAAAAA
>Ga0099823_1002206_pt1 | contig 17359 bp, 6 predicted proteins | sample CowpearedBW_FD_76831 | JGI IMG/M metagenome (GOLD analysis project Ga0099823, IMG submission 76831) | Root nodule microbial communities of legume samples collected from California, USA - Cow pea red BW | ecosystem: Host-associated > Plants > Roots > Nodule | place: USA: California | collected...
AATGTTGATATTTTGTATTTTTAACTGCATACAATGAATTAGTTAAATAGTATTCAATTGAAATAAAAATTAGAATACTCATTTATGTGAATTCAATAAATTAGGAAGATTAAAAATTGAAAAGTTTGAATTGTATGATTTGAGTAAAAGAAATAATTTTTTAATTAAGAAAATTATATATAAAAAAATCTAATTTGGCACCCCTAGATATTTTCTCCAAGTTCCGCCACTGATGTTATGCATGATATGCAAGATGTGATATGGAATCTGAATGAGAATGGTGAATGGTGAATTTGAGAAACTAAATTAAAATGGAATGAGGATGCGAAATTGAATTGAAAAAGGAATGAAAATGAGTCTAGATGAATGAAGCATGTGGATGCATAAGTAGCATGAACATGTGTTGTTGCAGACCAACTTTACATCACAAACAAATTTCATATGGCAGCAGTTTTGGGTCTGTGACAATAGAGATTACTACAACGTTTCTGGACTTGTGGCAACAGTGAGACAGTTCAATTATGCATAAAATCATATTGCAACATTAACCCATTTGTGGCAACAATATCAGTGTAAAATAGTGATAGAACAAAGCACACAAATGACAACAAAGAAATCAGCAAAATAGCAGAGAGCCAACACTTGTCATACCAAGGCAAAGTTCACAAAGCCTGCAACAGTAAGCAAAACCCCCAAAACCAGAATCTCTATCAACTACTGAAACATGACATAATAGTGCATAAAATGCTTTAAATGCAAATATGAGGCAGAACTTGAATGTAACTTAGTAAGCATGGACAAATTTGGGGATTCAATTTACATCAGCAAAATCAAACAGTGAAATCAGATCATGAAGATAGCCATGTGTATGCATGTAATTCAGAGCTGAAAAGCTAGACAAGGTTCTTCTATGCACTTTGATGCTTTACTACTATGCAAACAGTCTATATGCATGAAAAATATTTCTAAGAAAAGCTAAATGATGTAGAAACCACAAAGGATGCATGAATCCTAAATGAGTGCTTACTATATGCATGTAGACTAGAAATTCAAGGTAATATGCAACAACAGAAACCTAGAACATGAATGCAATGTATATGTTGGAACAATGATAGAATCTTAAAGCAACTAATTAAACAAACAACAACATCAATTGAATAACCAAATGAGATAGCCTACGGCTGCAGCGGTGAACACAGAAATAGCTCATAAGATTTCATCACAGTGTATCACACTACAAACAATGAAGCTAACATTGATTCATCTATCAAAACAAAATAAAAAAAGAAAATAGACTTCAAGGATTAAAAACAAGCTATTGTAGGAAAACTAAAACTAAAACAAGGAACCATGCAGGAATGTAAACAAAGTAAAAGCTTTAATAAAATTTAATCAATAGAGCAATTAACTAAAAGCAGGAACAATGATTTGCTCATGAGCTCATCTACACTCGAGAAAACATCTCAGTGATTTGTGCCCACTTTGGGGTCACCTAGTTCCCAAGAGAAAACCTAACTATGAGAAGATATTGAACCCAAGCTCAACTCACTGGCTAAAGAGTGCAAAACTGAAATGAAAATTGGGAAGCAGTAAAGAGAATTTAAACTGTTGCAGAATTTAAATGCTAAAAACGTAAATTGTAATTGAATCATAAACAAGCAAAAAGCACAAGCTGAAATCTAAATCGGGAATTGGAACATTGTATGGAACTAAATAACAAAGTGTAAATGGATTTCATTGCAGAATCGGAATCAAAGGTGTACAAGAGATAAAGAGAGTGTTAGAAATTTAAATTGTGCAAGGAATCTAACTCAGATCATCCCCATCCACTTTGTGCTCGTCAGAATATGAGTAACCCTATACAATGACTCTTAATCCCTCGCTCACACCAAGAAAATCAAACGTCAGAACACGAGAACCCTAGCCCCCAAACATTTCTCTCTCGCGCACAACCGAGGCTCCCTTTCGAAAACCTAATCTCTCCCTTTAAAAACCCCCAACAAAAAAAAATAAGAAAACGAAAATAACATTACCCTGATCTTCTTTGCTCCAAACTAGAATCGTGATAATGAACCTTCTACGTGGCGCCTTTGATTTGCTTCAATCTTCTCCTCGTTCTCCATCTCGAATCAGCCTCAGTCACCTCCCTCCAATCCGCATTAGCTTCGATCTCTTTCTCTCGAATCAAATCAACATCTCACGCATCAGGTTCTCTCCGTGATGGATTCGCTTCTCTTATGCATCCCTTGATTCTCAATAAGCCAATGGATCAAGCATCGTGTTTGGGATGTGAGACTTAAATTGAGCTATCCGTTTTTACCACCAGCATTTTAATTGACCAAGGGCATCCTTGCAATAAAGAAAATTTAGATCAAGGGTCAAATTCAATTTAACACAATTAAGAGGTATCGCGGCAAACTAGTTTTATTAAAAAGGGAGTCTTATTAAAAAGAGAACTAAAATACAATAAAAGACTACTAAAATAAACATTTTTATCACATTTTTCTGAAAACTCTATTTTTCTACACTAACAATAAAAACTAATTAATTATAGACAAACAAATATTTATTTAAACTAAAAAGAAAGTTTTAGAAAGGAAAAATATTGAAAAAAGGAGTGCTAACACAAATAGTGGGAATGTGTTGGTATAATGTGGCTCTAACAGGGTATGAATAGATCCTAGAAACAAATTTAAACAATATGTGCACATAAGTGTAGAATTCAGCTCACAAGTTACAACTTTACTTGGTGAAGGATTTACAATATATAAACTCGCAACCAAATTCATTAATTGTAAGGCGCAAGAAAAATAATTATATTTTTAAGGTGATAATTGGCCTTGAGGAATACAAATTGAATTAATACGAAAATTCATAAATAGAAGTGGAGAGTGACACAATTGGTTAAAGCCTTAGTCATGAGTTGGTGGTCAAGGGATTCCTAATGTGTACATTTGAAGTAATTGTGTTTTTTTAATATTGTTTTATTATTGTGTGGAGATGCTTATGTTCGTTTTGAGTGTGACTTATATGTTGGGGGTGACTTATATTTTATTTGGTATTTTTAGAATTTATTTGGTTTTGTTCTTGAATGCATTGAATGTGTGGATGTTATTATAATGTTGTTGTGTGTATTGAATGACAAGAAAATGTGATGGTTGGTATGGTTTGGAGTGTTGCTTGAGTATTGGGGGTTTCGTGTTCGAATCTTGGCTTGAGAAAAAAGTGGGAGAGGAAAATGACAGAGCTGAAAAAAGTATCGGTTAAAGTAAAGTTTTGTTGCCATTTTTCGTAAAATTGAGATTCGATTTAGCTGAAATTTTGTTATTTTTTCATGGTCGCATTGTGTTGATATTTTGTTGTGGTAGATTGTGATAGGCTCTATTTGCAGTATATTGGATGTTGGGCATGATGATTGATGTATGTTAAATACAATGATGAAGATTGTATGATGTCAATGTGTTGTGATACAGATGATGATGAGGCCTTGATGTGCTTGTGTGTTATCGGTCATGAATGCGTATAATCATGTGATTGTTGATTTATGTGTGTCATGATGAGAATTATGTGTGCATATGTATGGAATGGTATTATGTGGCATGATGTGATGAGATTTTGCATGAATGAGTATACATATGTGGTGGGACAATACGAATTTTCTGATAATCGTAAAGCCAGGATGATTCTCTTACCCAAAGGGCTTTGCCGAGTTAGGGTAAAAGGGTTTCGTTCCTCCGTAAGTCTTTAGCATGAGCTTAGCAAGAGTGTTGCTACCCAAGGCTTTGTCGAGCCGGTGGAGTTGTTGCTTGTAAGTCTATGGAAAGCAGGAAAAGGGACTTTTCCAAGAGGCGTTGGTGCACATGAGAGGTATAGTGATTGGTTATGAGAGAATACCATATTGTTTGATATTACTTTGTGGTAATATGCTGATGGATTCATGACATGGTGTTAAGAACATGTATTTGAGGATATTATGGGTGAGTTTATGTATATTACGACAATTTTAGGTGAGTTGTATGTTGATATGCATGATTATGTGATGAGATACATCGTTTGCTCACCTTTGCATGTTTGTGGTTGTGGTTTTCACCTGCGGTAATCGTATGACTTTTGTTATACGGGAGTAGATGTTGATGCATATACAATTGGAGAAGCTTAGCTGTGAGGAGCTCGTGGGGAAATCTTTGGGAAGTTTTGTTTTGACCTTTTAAAAGTTTTTTTTTATAAATAAAATGTAATAGTGTGGTGGCTTTGCTTTTGCACTCGAAATAATGAATATTAAGTTTTATTTTGACAACTTAATTTAGTTGGTTGGATGAACCATATTTCATCTTAATAAGTAAAGTTCTTTCAGATAACTATTTTGACATATGTCATTTTGAGAATAAATGATTGTGAAGTTCCTATTTAATAGGAAGGTATCATAGGATATGTTTTATGTTTTAGAGAAATTTTTTTACACGTAGCATTTCGAAAGGGGTGTTACATTAATCACTAATGATATGTCAATTTCTTAGCACTTTTATCATTTCCAGTTTCTTTCATTCTTTCGTTGATCTTCTCGTATAGCTTTGCATCCTTTATATAGTTGTTGCATTAGCTAGTTGTCGAGAATTCAAATTATAGTGCTTCATGATAATCTTCTTGATATGGAATGACTTTATCAAATCTTTAATTTGATTATTCAACTTGAATCTTCAACGTCATTCTTCAATACTTTTATTATGAATATATCGATGCTCTTTAGGGCATCTTATTTCCTTTTAAGAATGAACTCATACTTTATTTGAATTTTTCTATTCTTTTAGCATTCACAATTGTTCTGTTAAGGAAACTTTGTGCTATATGCTTTTTCATTTAAATTAATAGAGCAATAACATTTCACACTCAATCAAACAGTTCGTTCATCAACCATTTGAATTATTCAACTTGAATCTTCAATGTCATTCTTCAAGATTTCTATTATGAATATACTAATGCTCTTTAGGGCATTTTATTTCCTTTTAAGAATGAACTCAAACTATTTGAATTTTTCTATTGTTTCAACGTTCACAACTATCCTGTTAAGGAAACTTTGTGCAATATGCTTTTTCATTTGAATTAATAAAGCAATAATGTGGGAAATGGAAGACCTCATGAGGAAGTCGAATCCACACCTATTTCCCGGTAAGTCCAATTTTCGAGGACAAAAATTTTATAAGGTGGGAGGAATGTAAGACCCGCGAAATTTAATTAATCAATAAATAATTAATTAATAAATGCGGTTAGTGGGAGCCTTTATGACATTAAATGCTTAGTTTTGTGACGTGGAAAAGTACTAGCTCAAATGGTCAAGAGTACTTGATTGTGTGAGGGGATTTGGGATCAAGTCCTATGCATGCCATTTATGTGTTATTTAATTTATTATTATTTTAATAATATGCTTGATCATGATGAGTGATAATATAATCCTAGAATTTTAGGAATTATCATGAAACATGAATTGGTTGAATGGTTGTGCATTGATTTGTCATTGGCATGATTATGGGTTCGAACCTTGGTAAGCACAAACTAAACTTCTTCTTTTTTTTTGCCAAATTTCGTTTTGGCATTAATAGGAAAGGCCAAAAACCCTAGCCACCTTAGATGGGCAGCTAGGAGGGCTGCAAAACCATTGAATTATGGTCATAGAATACTCGTTAAGCACCCTTGCAAATTAATTTTCGTTTTGGTAGTAAAGAGGAAATTAAAGGGCAGTGATGGTGAGAGAGAACGGAAGGAGAGGAAAGTAAAACATTGTATTGTTGTGGGGGTCTTGGGCTGAAAAGTTTCAAAGCACTAGAGCTGAATTGTAGAAGAGATTGAGAGCTACTGATTGGAGAGGCAAAGGGAGGCAATTGGAGTTCACAAAGAACTCTAGCATTTGTCTCTTGAGCAAGGATATCTAGGTTAGGGGAGTTGAAACTCGTTGATTTTTATGTTTTGGATATAATTGCATGATGTATAGACTATTAATGAATGATTACTCCCCGCAATCGTTAAATTTCTGAGTTTCTGGAAATTTTCCAAAAACTGCCTGGCGGGTGATGAATTGCTGCTAGGCGACTCATCCTTTTCTATGTATTTTTGGGTTCCTACGAGGTACTGCCTAGCGGTAAGAATTGCCTGCCAGGCGACGCATGTCGGCCACCCAATTTTCTAGGTTTTTTTTGGATCAAGGGCCTGGCGGTGATGAATACCCGCCAGGCGACTCGAGCATAATGACTCGATTTTGATGTTAGTTGGGGTTCTGGGTAATTTTGATCGGAGAAATGTATGTCCCTAAGTGCCCTAAGTGCGGGTTGATTGGGGTGGGGAGAAATTATGAAATTCAGAGGTGATTGGGGAAAATTTGGATGCACATGGGTCTACATGAATATTAAGGTTTGAACTTTGGAGAACTTAGGATTTGTTATAACTTTTGTGGACAATAGTTGTTGAATTATGTGCATTATTATCCATAGGTGATCAGTGTGAATGTAAGCGCATGATGTGAGTGTATCGATTGGAAATTTGATTGGTATGAACGATAGGAAAGTTGATTCGCGTAGGAACAGTGATAAGAATCTGGTTTTTTTTTCGAAACTAAGGTATCGCTTGGCGGGATGTAATCTACCGCCAGGTGATAGCGCAAAACGCAATGCAAATTGGCGTTCTGGATGGATTGGATGCGGGCTAGAATTTGTTGTAGGTTTTGGAGGATATAATGTTGGTAATTTTGGGTCATACATATATATGATACATATTTAAATGTGTTAGAGCCATTATTTATTAAGCCAAATAATAAAGTGATCTGACTAAATTAATGTTTTGGCTAAAGGCATATGTCATGAAAATAAAAACTCTATAGAGACCAAAAAGTAATTTCAAATTTGATGAGGGGCCAAATTAGAAATACAAAATCTTAAAGTAATTAACCTAATTAGGTTATTTAAAGGGTCATGGTCTTCTTCTGAGAGCACACACACAGAACATAAGTTTCTATTCCTGTTCCTTTCTCTCTATCCCCATTAGGAGAGAAAACCTATAAGGAAATACAAGTGCTCTACAGAAGGAAGATCAGAGGATTAATAGTGCGCTAACAATATTATCATTATGTCGAATTCAGGTACGCTTTCGCATTCAATTTACAGCATGTTTATGGGTATGGGATAATATTTGTGATTAATCGTTGAAATCAATATTTGTGTCTAACATATAGTTATGAAAAATTAGGAAAATATACGAATCATGAATACCTTAGACTTGGAAAGAAAGCACAAGGGAAGAAATGGGAGGAGGATTAAAAAGTTAGTGTAAGTTGGTGTTGTTCTTGTGGAAACAATAACATAATATTAGGGAGAAAAAATCATATCTTACCCCAATCACTGACTTCTTGGACAGGTTACTCCTTGGTTTGGATGCGTCTTCTTTTAATGTTGGTGGATTGGACCCTTAGGGGGCTACCTGCGGAAAGGACTCTGACGATCAAGTCAATAAAGGCTCTCAAAAGTCAAATCACATATTAGTGGATTAATGAAAGTGTAGCTTTAATTCGTTGGGGTCCACATGTATTTATAGAGCTCATTAACTATGTTTTACCCTTTTTATGGGTTGGGCTCTTCTTTATTACGATGGGCCAATGTTCAAGCTTTGAATGGGCCTGGGCCAAGTCCAAGTTCCAAGTTTGTGATATGATACCAGAAGCCGCATTGCTATTTCGTAAGTTTGGAGTTAGCAGCTTTTATTCCTGCGTTATTCTAGAAGTAGGCGGCGTTAGTCGTTATTTATGTGTCATTACTTCGCGTAGCTAACTAACTATTCCTTTTTATGATGGGACTATTTGTTCGCGGTTTGGACCGGGTAGTTAGCCATATCGGTCCTGACCGCCTATGTATAGTACATGTGTGTTAGTAGGTGTCGTGGCTAGAGTCTTGAAATGGTGCAATGGTTGGCCAAGGTAAATTAAAGGCAGAATGATTATGTTCATAATCTTATCTGGTAAGCAGAATGATCTTATGGGAGTATAGAGTAGCATATGGCCTAAAAATTGGTAATGCTTTGATTATAAGATAATGGTGATCGGAGCTGGAAATAGGAATTGCGATAGTACATTATATAGGTGAGAATGAATGTAAATTACTTAGTGAAAATTTGTTCCAGGTGCCTGGAAAACCAAGTATTGGTGTGGCGCCTGGTATTGGTGTTTGAACCGCCAGGCAGAAGCAATAATTCCAAAAGGTCATAAGGGCGCGTGGTACCTGGCGGTAAGGGTCATCCCACCAGGCGATACCTAGAAGTCAAAGGCATCAAAGGCGCTTAGCGCCTGGCGGCATGTGTCCCCCAACAAACGACCTAGAAGCAAATTTTGCCTGGCGGCTCAAGAGCAGCGCCAGGCGATAATGCAGATGTTGAGCGACTATTTGCTTTGATGTGCATGGTCCATAAGCCTTTGATGATACCTTAAAGGATGTCTTGTTGGTATTCCTTGAGTTGTGGCTCGAAACATATCCCTTTAGTTGTGACTCGGGCTAGTGGATGAACACGAGAAACTCTTGAGTTGTGGCTCAGGTTGGCGAATGTTGTCGGTGTGAGCGTGCGAGTTGTGGCTCGTACGAACGGGTCTAGATAGATTGCCCTCCTCAGTATGTGGCTGACGAGTTTGGAAGTCTTGGGATGTTACCAACTATGTTCGTATTGGGAACTCCACCTGGCATTATAGAGTATGGTCTATAGCTGGTTTCCCGCACATGTTCTACAAGTTGTGGCTTGTAGGTATGGCAGCAAGACATCTTGAGGTATTCATCTAAAGACATAAATCATGGATAACATAGTGGTGGCCATGGGTGTTGGAATCAAAGGATGGAGTTCCTTTGGTGTTTGTGTGTTGGTATATCTGATTTGTATATGTTTTATATATTGTTGGCTCACCCTATCTACTTATGTTTGGCGATGATCGTGTACGCGGTACCAGAGTTTTATTAAGTTTTTGAATAAATTGCAAACTTTTATATTATAAGACTTTGATATTATAATTCAACTTTATAAGTATGGATTTTAGGATAATTTATGAGTTAATAAATGTCTAAATTTCCCACGTTTTTTGAGAAATGAAGTTATAATAAATGTTATTGATCTTTTATTTCGTTTATTTTATGTAAAATTCGTAATATCCGGACGGGATGTTACACATAGACTCATCTAATCCTAAGACTTGGCTTGCGTTCGCTAGACTTCCTACTTCTACCTACATTTATAAGATTTTATGTTAACCAATAAACATATGAAAGCATAAGTACATATCACATATTTTGATCTTCAAACCACATTGATTAATTACTCATCCTCATTACATCTATAAGACGTTCTCACTTAGTTGTCTAATGTTTCACTTTTAACGAGAGACTTACTTTTCTGGTAGAGTGAATGTTTTGTTATTATGAAAACCTTATTCGATAATGAGGCTCATCTACTTTAACAATCTCTCTCCCTTTTATGATGACAAAACCACACAAGTGTAATTCAGATCATTAAATTTCATAGCATACGTTTGATCAATCATACCAAAGTAGAATAAATAAAAATATGTCAAATTATCAATAATGCCTTTCTTGTTAGGCCCTTTTTTCGGCTTTTTTGTTGTTGTATTATTTCTATTATCTTTTAAATGAATCTAATGCCTTCATAATATATTTAGAGATTTAAAAATATTTAAGAAAATCTTGACAAATTTAAAAAGATTTGGCAATTATTACCTTTTGATATTTTCTAATATAATTAAATAAGATAATTATTTTAAAATATCAAATAAAATATTTCAATATATATTTGCCCCAAATTAACTTTTATCATAAAGATTATTGAATTATCAATGTTTTTTTTTGGAAAAAGATAAGAAAAAAAATGCTTGGTCTAATTTTTGTTGCATGTTCCCTCTTTTTGAATTAGCCAACTTCAGTCTGGTTCAACCAAACTGGTTTTTCAATAATTATCATCTCTTCACTTTTTCATGCTTTTCTTGCCTTCTTCATGTAACACTTGCCTTGACTATTTTTGGTTTTGATTATTTGTTATTCTTGCCTTTATCTTTAAGGTGTCATTAAACTTTAATTGATTTGTTTCCACACTTCCATTAGTTTAACTTAGCCACAACTGCACCATGATAAACCTTTAGTCACTTCAGATTTAGTCACTACACCATTTCTCGCTTTAGGCAAGTCAACACATATGAAAGTGTTGTTTAAGAAAATAAAAGTAAGCCCTTCATGGAAATACTGCAAAAGGAGTTGCTCACTAATTTGTTGATTGGGACATGATGCACATAACTTGTTGAACTGCTCCTGATATTCTGAAATACTTTCACCCTAGGACTGCCTAATTCCACTGATTTCCTTCTTGATGGAGGTTGTCCTGGATGCATGAAAGAAATTCCCCCAAAAACTTTCTTTTCATTTCCTCCCACCCAGTAATGGGTTTCGTTTGAGAAAACAACCAAGCCTTGGTCGCATCACATAAAGAGAAGGGAAATGCCTTCATCTGCACCACTTCATCTGCAACATTGATTGGCTTCATGGTTTAAAATACAATTATGAAATCCATCAAGTGGTTATGCGGATCTTCTCCGATCATGCCATGAAACTTGGGTAAAGCTTGAATTAATCCAACTTTTAGCTCAAAGTTAACTTCTGCATCTTGAGGAATATGGACGCATAAGTGTTGATAGCTAATGTCTTGATCAGTTGACTCCTTCAAGGTCCTCTCCTACTGTTAAGCCATTTCCTCACAACTAAAGTTCCTTGTTCCTTCAACAACCTGATGTTACTCTATTCGCTTGGAATTCAACCTATTCTTCTTCTTCAACCTCAAGGTTTTGTCAAGCTCTAGATCAAAACTGGTGATTGAATTTGTAGTTAACCTTGTCATGCACTTCTTTTCTTAAAAAATAATGGTTAGCTTGCAAGAATCATTCATATATATTATGATTTATTTCTTTTTGTGAACACCATTGTAACCATGTAACTGTGTAACCAACAATTATCATAAAAACTATTATCTAAAAAAACTACCATACTAATGGATACTGTAACTGAATTAAAAATTTCCTAATAAACATACAGAACACATATGAGCTATCCAACTATCTACCATGCATATACTACTAGAATGAATTTACCTAAACTAATTATCACAAATCAAACTCAAAAATCATTCAAACTTTGCTTATCCCCGACAAGATGTCATTTGATAAACCTTTAGTTGCTTCAATTTAGTTAAAACTTGATTTCCTCACTAACTAATGTAATGTAGTGATCAATCAAGGATCAATCCTAGGATAGGCAATTGGACTTTAAATGATTCTTGAACAAGTTTGTGAAATGGAGGAAATTTGTTTAAAATATATTATAACAATTACTAAAACTAACGAAATTCGTATGTAAATTTATGTGTGTAAGGTGTTTGATGAAATTACTAAGAAAACTAAAATACATGTAAGTTGTTTGTGAAAATGTCAATGTGCAACAATCACTCAAAACTCTTAATCTATATGCAATATAATCCTAACATGCTCCTAATACACAAATTAACTAAATGCACTTACTAGAAACAAGATTAGAATATGATAAGCACGAAATGAAAATCTAAATGAAGAAATATGAATATACGTGAATGCAAAGTGCAGGGCAATGTCACAAATCAATATAGCATGGATGAAACAATGATGTAATGGTACAAAATACGTGAAGTGATCTCTATTGAACATGGAAACTGAAATCATGCAAAATGATCGAGTAGAACATAATTTCCCAATTTTTGAACCTTGATATAACGTAATTAACGGTCAAATCCACATATGAAAAAATGAACACAATGAATCATGAAATTGCTATGGAAATGGTTCAAATGAGTAATGTATTGCATCATAACTATATTAGGAACGAGAAACAAACACAAAAATGTACTGGAGTCAGTGATGTGGTGTGTTAGTGATAGCGTGAATGATTGTGGTTTGAGAACGTGGTGTGTGTGTATATGTATTTCTTGCAAAATGATGGACCCATGTTTTATCAGTTTTTTTCAAAATTGAAATTGTCTATTACAAGTCATGTAACTACCACAAATCCATTTCCAAACTAACTAACTCCTTGCTGAAACAACTAACTAAAGTGCTCTACACTAGCAACCTAGGTAGCAGGTTTCCCATAGGAGCTACTGACTGGAGCAAATCATCATCATTTGTGATTGTGTCCATGCATGCTTTGCAACCTCTCATAGTAGGTGTTGCAACCAGCTGTATGATAGCTCACCAATTCCTTCGAATTTAACTCTATCACGTGCATCTTCCAATGGTAGCTTTGGTCCATCACAACCCTCCATCTCAACAACTTTCTTTGGTGTTAGGGTTGACTTTAAAACCTTAAACCTTTTATCTGCATTATACTCACAAAGCTAAAAATTAATGTTAGTCACATTAAAACTCTTCCTAATGACACTTAAGCTAGACCACAAACTCTACTCCTAAGTCTATTTATCTAAACTAAGATGCTATGAACCTATATATTAATCTACCATCTATTATAAACCACATTCACTAGACCATCCTAAGAGTACTTTTAGGACTTGCACTAAAAATGTACTTAAAAAGGCCTAATTAAGCTATTTTAGTAAAATTAGACTAAAAACCTTATTAAACTAAATTTGAGCTAATTACTCCTAGTTAACAACTTAAACTTACCCAAAACACCACAAATAGCTAAGAAAAACTCTAAAGATAAGGGACTTATCACACCAGCACACCTCAAAACATCCAAAGTACATTTATGCAACTAAAAAGATATTTTAACACATTTTTGTAACTCATGCACAATAAATCCAAGTATAACAAATCTTAATTTAAACAATTTATTAAGCATAAAACCAATTAAGAAGCCAAGATTAAAGGCTAAATGAAGGCTCAAATTTGCACTCATCACTAAATAAAGTATTATTTCCTTGTGCACACTACAAAACTCTCAAAATCCTAGCCCATCATAACTCACTCTACACAAAGAAACACCTCATATTTGGAAATTTGAGCACAACCACGGGACCTCTGACACTAGAGACTCACTCTCACCTCATGAGTAATAGATGCAATCATGACCCAACCACATGTAAGCATCACCCAAACCAACCAAATGGAGAAAGTTATAAAATACTTACCTCAAGTCAGCTTCTAACTATCTTTGCAAAAAGCCTTACTCACCATGAGCTCAAAACCACTCTTTTATCTTAAATCAAACGAGTAGGTCACCACAAACTTTAGAGAGAAGTGAGAAAGAAATGTGAAGAATAGAATTCTAGTGAGAAGTATAATTTTTCTAATAACACAACTCAATGAAGAAGATTTTTTACTTATGCGTGTTTTCTAAAACCAAGCCAAGCACAAAGTTAAAAGCTCTTTAGCCCTCTCTCGCACATTTGTCCTCTTGATTTTTCCTCACCACTATGCTATCACACTCACGCGTGAGTGAAACACCTTCACCACGCAGTCAACATGCAACTAAACTGGTCAACACATACATAACTTCTAACGCTCTAAACCTCGACTCATCTAACCAATGTAAATGCCCTCATCGTTTGCCATGTGTCTTTCACACCAACGATGTTTGCCTAGTATAAAACACATCTAGCTAGGGATTGGCAAAAATCCAATTTTCTTGATTCGATCTACTTTTTCTCCAATCTAATCCATTTAAAATCCATTTTATTAAATTTGGATTTCAATATGATTTATATCTTATAATTTTTTGGACTCGATATCCATTCTTTGAATCCAAATTTTCAAACATGGAAAATCCAAAATATCCAATGCAAATTTTTAATCTAAATTTTTAGTTGGGTTGGATTGAAGGACGAGATGGTTTGACCTAGACTAAAGGTCGAAACAGACCGGTACAGGTCGAAAGTTGACATGATCGACCTTGATGCAAGGTCAAATTGGGTCAGCTCAGGACGAAGGTCGAGTCTGGTCGACCTTGGCTGAAGGTCGACTGAAATTAACCCTAACTCAAATTTGGACAAGTCAGGCCCGATAGAAATTTGGCTCATTCAGCCTTGACCAAATTTCTATGGAGAAGGCCTCAACTGAAATTTGGCCGAATTCGGTCGAGTCGGTCCCAAACGAAATTCGGCCGACTTCAGTCGAGTCGGCCCCGACCAAAATTTAATTGAGTTTGTCGATTCGGCCCCAAACGAAATACGATCGTATTCGATCGAGTCATCCCTGACTGAAATTCGGCTAAATTCGAACCAGTTGGTCCAGCTGAAATTCGTCCTAGTCGGCCCGTCTGAAATTTGGCCGAGTCTGGTATGTCTAAAATTTGGTCAAATTTGCCTTAAATCGGCCTTGACCAAAATTCAGTCGAATTAAGCTAAGTCAACCCCGACCTAAATTCGGCCTAGTTGGTCTAATTAAAATTGAGTAGAGTCGGTCCCTATCAAAATTCGACCAAGTTGACTCCAACCAAAATTGGGCTTAATTCGACCGAGTCAGCCCTGATGGCACAAGTTTTAAAAAATTCAATTCAAGTTTCTTGTTTAAAAAATGGATTTTTGATTTTAAACTTGATCCAAATATTTGGATCTGGATTTTAAAAATAAATCGTAACTAGTTTTGTAGCAAAAATAGATTTGGATCCAAAATATGCTCCAATATTTGGATATAAAATGGATTTGGATTGAAACTTTAAAAATCCAATCTACATCTAGCACTTGATTTCTACATCTTACATGTAACATCCTAACCGGATATTACTAGTTTAAAATAGAATAAAATAATAAGAAATACCAAATCACGTTTATTTAAAACAATTTCCCAAAATGTAGGAAAATTTAAACTCTATTATAAGCACCAAAATATAAAATCCCTAAATGCGTTCAACGTTTATTGTTGAGAATAAAGAAAATAGGGATTGAGATTAATCTCCCTTGTGTATAAACCACACATAAGGTAATCTATTTATAATAGAGAGAGGTACAATTAAAAAGAGTAACTGAAAATAAAAAGAGTAAATAGAAGATATTATTTGATATTGTGATTAACAATATCTAACAATATCTTAATAATATCAAACAATATCTAACATTTTAAAATACCAAAATGAATTATAAGTAACTGATTACAAAATAGTCATGAAAATCCATAAAAGTCCCTCATGCTAGCCTATTTCCGCCTCTAAGCATCCACATGCTCACTTGCAACAACATCTGCTGTAAGAGCCGCATAACTTAATTAATTAATTAATAAATGCGGGTAGGAAGAACATTTATGGTATTTAATTCTAATTTGTATGACGTGGAAAAGTACTAGCTCAAGTGGTTAAGAGTACTTAATTATGTGAGAAGACTTGGGTTCAAGTCCTATGTATGTTGTAAGACCCGCTAAATTTAAATAATTAAATAATTAATTATTTAATTAATGCGAGTGAGAGAAGCCTTTATAGCATTAAATGCTAACCTTCATGACGTGGAAAAGTACTAGCTCAAATGGTTGAGATTACTTTGATTGTGTGAGAGGACTTGGGTTCGAGTCTTATGTATGCCATTTGTGTAGGATTTAATTTTATTTATTTCTTTTTCTAATATGTATGTGCGTGTAAGTAAAAAGATAGCAATTGGGTTATACTAGTTGGCATGAAATATGAATTGGCATGATGGTTTGGTATTAACTTAGTAATTGCATGGTTATGGGTTCTAGCCTTAGGAACCAAAATTTATCAAAGTATTAACCAGGGACGAATTCCAATTTTGGGCCAAAGTTCAGGGACTAAAAACATACTTAACCCTTTTTTTGCTAATGCTAGATTTGGGTGGAATGGGAAGGGTTAGGGGAAAACCCTAACTGAACTAGTAGCCAAGGGAGGCTGAAAAACAGCCATAAAGGGACCATGAATGGCCATTAACCATTAATTAAGTGAGAAACCCGTTTTTGCCTTATTAACCTAAATTTAAGCATTGTTTAAAAGGTGAAATTTGAGTATTAGGAAGGGTTTTGCCAAGGTTGAGACTATACCAGAAAGAGAGTGCAAAAGGAGAGTAATTGTGAGTGTTGGGTGAGGGTTGGAAACAATTATGCATGACATAAATTCGTGATTAGCCACGGTGTTACGAAATCAAATTATTATATGATCTACATATATTTGTTGATGTGTATGAATCTGTGAAATGGTGTGTCATGGGTTTGGTTGATGTTTTTGTTGAGTTCCAAACTATGATTGTATGCCATGAGAAGTGTGAGGGATAAATAGAGGGTATATATTGAGGGAGAACAGTGGCAAGAAAGGAACTTTCATCACAGGTTATAGGTTGAGTGTGCATGAGGGGTAGTAAAGGAGAAAAAGAAGAGTGAGTTAGCTAAATGAGTGTATGTTGGTATGCACTGAAAATTATAGGAAGTTTATGACCATGTGTTAATTGCCAATAAAGGTAGGATTGATATGAATGATATTGCATGTGTGGTATCTATGTTTTAATCAATGAGTTGAAAGCAGTTTTGTGATATTATGTTGAACTATGTTTGGTAAAACTGCTGTGGTATGAATTTTTATAGTCATTAAATGGTATGACCAAAAGACTGTGAGCATGTGTGCATGATGATGAGCAAATTGGTGGTGTTGTGAATAGATGTGATGTATTCTAGTTAAAGGTTTATGTCTGGAAAAGCTTACTGTGCTGTAATTCCATGTGCTGAATGTTTTGGGATCCTATAGGACCAGTTTTAGTGCCAAAAACCAGTATCATTGTGCTATTGGTATAGCGCCTGGCGGCGTGAGCGAGCCGCCAGGCGAACGGGAAATAAATCAGTGACAGTGGTCACAGCGTAAGTAGGGCGTCTGGCGGCGGGTGAAGGTCGCGCCAGGCGGTGACGACGGAGCAAGGCGCCTGGCGGCGTGGTGCTGGCCACCAAGTGGTGGCGGTACAGAGACGGTACTATAGGTGCGTGGCGCCTAGCAGTATGTTATGCCCGCCAGGCGGTCTGGAGCTGAATTTTGCCTAGCGGCGTGAGATGCGCGCCAGGCAGTTTTGGTCCAGTCATGGTGCGCGAAGAAAATTTTCTACACCGCTTTGGGGGATGTTCATGATGCGATGCTTTGGTTGGGGGGCCAGTTACAAGTGCAACTTGTATTGGGGTAACATGTGACCACTCTAGGTTGTAGCCTGGTGGTTTAGGAAGTCCAGTGGAGTGTGCGGATTGTGGCTCGTACAACGAGGTTTCGGATGATTGCCCTCTTCAGTGGATTCTGATAGAGATTTGGTAGTCTGGAAACAACTACAAACTTAGGTTTGTTTTGGGGAACTCCACTTGGTGTCACGGTGAGATGCT
>Ga0099823_1002219_pt1 | contig 17304 bp, 6 predicted proteins | sample CowpearedBW_FD_76831 | JGI IMG/M metagenome (GOLD analysis project Ga0099823, IMG submission 76831) | Root nodule microbial communities of legume samples collected from California, USA - Cow pea red BW | ecosystem: Host-associated > Plants > Roots > Nodule | place: USA: California | collected...
TATATAAATCAAATTTACCTCACGTGTAATCATTTAGTAACTCTTTTTTCCCGTTGTGTCTTGATCCGCATTTATAATGAGCAATATTTTTTTTTCATAATTAATAATTATTTTTTATTAAAATAATTTTAATTAGTTTTACAGATAAAAAAAATAATATTAATATTATAGTTAAAGTACAATAGTAACATGTCACTTTAAAAATCTATATAAAGAGGATTTTCTCCTTTGTGTTCACATTTCAAAATATAAATTTTACCCTTTAAAATATAATTATTTATTAAATTTTTGAAAATTGACTGTCACTTTTACAAGTTTTTTTAAAAAATCGTCTATCTTTACTTCTTCTCTTTTTCTGTATTTATCAACGGTTATTCTCTCATCTGTTTCGATATATTTCACTTTATTTTTAATAAATATAATTTTATTTTATATATTAACTTAAAACATTACATTATCATCATCTACTAATATAATATCACGCTATATTTAAAAAATGCGTACACACAGGCGCGACAACACCTGTGTGTACGCTAGTAAATATAAATTTGTTAACTTAAAAATGCACAAAAATATATTTCAGATCCGAGAACTAAAATCATTATCTTATATACAATGATTATATATAATAATAATAATAATAATAAAAAACTCACATAAACAACATGATAAATGATAAATGGATTAAAAAAGAAGAATATTTAATTTTATAAACGATGAATGATGTATGGATTGAAAAAAGAAAAAATTTAATTTCATAAACGAACCAGCAAAATAACCCGCCCAACCTTACCTTTAGTTTGTGCGGGTTGTGGGTATGTGCGGGATGGACCTATGGAGTCTAATAAGTTCAACCTCCCAATCCGTCCTGTATATTTTATTTTATGCGGATCAGTCCACCTTGAATTGTGGTCCCCACCTACATAATATATTTTAATTTTTTATATTCTTCCATTTTCTTTTTGTTTTTCTGGGTGAGATCACATCCTTTTTCTTCAAACTTAAACTTATCCTCCACGTACTGAAAAGATTCTCATTTGTCCTTTGCCCTTTGTCCATTCCATCAATCCCAATCCACAAACAGAGACATCCTGAAATCAAGACAAATATTACTCAACGTTTATCTATATTCGTCAATTTTACATATTTTTTCATGCATGTGTTAAGGTAATAAGGGCCTTTGTCATGTAAACATATACATAAGTTATAAAATTCCTACTCATTGACTTATTTATACATAGGATAATTATAATTTATGAACAAATATTTACGTTGAAACACTCATTTAAATACATCCTTAGTATTTATCAAAACACGACACGTATAATAAAATATTTTATATAGTAAACAATATTCACATTAGCAATTGAAAAAACTTACACTGTCATTAAATTAAATTAAAAAGCATCACATATGATATTCTTGTTAACTTTTATTTATTTTAAAACACATGTCGATAAGGTTTCTAACTAACTAGTTGAAAATGTAACGCTAATAACGTAAATAAATTGGCCTTGTCGGTTTATATTATATTTGCAAGTAAAAAGGTGAAATTGAAAGCGCATTTTATTACTTAATATGTCCCTGAATACAATATATTTAAAATAAATTCATATTTATTAAGAAAATAGTTCATTTATTTATAAGAAATTCAGTTTTTATAATTTTAATAAGTTTAGAAATTGTCCTTAATGTATGAATACAGAGGTAACGAATTTTTTTTTTTTTAAAACTAAACTCCTTTCTTCAATATTCACAAGATAGAAAAAAATTTATAGAAAAATTATTTCGGTAAAAAATAATTAGAAATAGTTTTATAGAAAAATGAAAACAACTTCTTATATTTAGAGACTGAAGAATAGTAGACTGTAAGAAATTCTGTATTGTTCTCTTCTTCACTCAAGGCCCAACGGGCCTCTGCAAGCCTTTTTGGGTCCAAGATTCTGTTATGGATTAAAATTATTTTATTGGGTCATGAATTAATGGGCTGAACAACCACGATGATAGTCAAACTTTTAAACTTTTAAATTTACACGACATATATTCAAACTTTTAAATTTACAAAAAATAATCAATAACCACAATGATCTTCACCACCTGTTTCGTTCATGTTGAGGTCTTAGAAGTGACGATGGAGTCTCGCGTGTCTCTTATCTTGAGTTTGAGCACCTTTGACCAAAACCCATCTTTCTTCCTTCCACTCACATCCCTCTCTCTCCCTCTGCTCTTCGAACCAAACGCATGCGACTTGCTCTTCTTCAAGTTCAAGCCCTGCACGCTCGAACCAGATTCCGCCGCCACCAGCGAAGCGTTTCGCCGGAACCGTGGTTTACGGTGGCCACCACCGCGACTCGAAGAAAAAGATTGATGAGGAGATGCAGGCGATTGAGGAGAAAAACAAAGAGGGTCAATAATAGGGTTGGTGCTGTATAACTGCGAGAGTTTTTCCCTCAAACAAGATGAACAAACACCAGGTGATTGCTTATCGTGTGGGTGCTCCTTGCACCCTCCCCTTGTTGTTGTTTCGAACACCATTTCGCAACGTTTCATCGCTTTCCTCTCCCTTCCAATTTGTGAAAACCTACATTACGTGCTTCATTTATAAGAGAGAAATTCAGTGGTCAGAGATGCAATGTAGGGCAATTCCATACCTAATACACAACACGTGCACGGATTTGTAGTCGTGTACGACGAAAGTTCCTGCGTTGTCTTAAATATTATTCTTAGCAAGAAAATATGTTAACAGTTTTTGTTTTTGATAAACCAATAAGGTCAAACGAAAATTATTGGTGTCTGTATTAAAAAATTTAAGTTGTTGGTATTAAGTATCGTATATGTGAGAACGAGATTGTTGTGTTTGACTGTGTTCAATTTAATCCACCTTCTCGATGTGTGTATTAAGAGCTAATATATTGGTCCAATGGGCAACTGAAAATGACGTGCAACTGTTCATTCAGTTCTCTGTCTATGTTTGTTGTTTTCTCTTTCTCTTTATACTCTGTCTATTATAATTTCATTTATTTATTCTTTATTATTGCTTCCTTTTCCTTTGTAGCTCCTCAATGTAGCTTTCGAGCAATTTCCAAGAAGCTTGAAAATGTATCATGGTTGTTTGTTAGTGCTAAGTTTTCTGTTGAAGATGGCTGATATGTTCTATTTGGTTAGATTTTGTGATTTATGTTTGAACTGGGATGCTGATTTATTTGGTCAAGTATTCATCTTCACTTACACGCAGAGCTGAAAGTGGAATCTAAAGTCAGGGGAGCTTTCTTTTATTTTACCGCCTTTAGTGCCATATTTATTTTGTCAAGCATTGATTTCCAGTTATCGTGTATAACTTGTTACCAAATCAGTGTATGACAAAGATCTTATATAAACTTTCTTTTATGTCTGTCAATCAATTGTGAATGCTGCATCATATATTTATGAACATATAATTCAATTCAATCATATCACTCTAATATTGTTCGGTAAGAACACTGAATTAATTATTTATGTCAACATGCATATCCTTGCACTGGCCCTCTAAAGTTTACTAAATTTAGAGTAGACAAACCTGACAGTGGTAGTGAGCATGTTCTCATCCAACATCTGCAGTTCACTAATTTTTGGTTTTAAGCTTAAACATGAGGTTGACTATCTCAATATATTATCAAAATGAGTTGTGTCTGTACATGACTTCTGGATAGTATTGGAAAACTGTTAAATCAGTCTGTTGATTATACTATTTGCTACGAATGTGCTATGCCTCATTTTCTGTTGTATATAACAAATTCAATGTTATCATGCAGCAAATTATTTTTATTTTAGGAGGACTTCCAACTTATGTGCTTCAGAAAGCTGCTGCCAAGTCTAAAGAGTTTGAGGCTAGTTATGGTAAAAGCAGAAAGGTGTCTTCTGAAACAAACTCGACCAATGAAAATTGGGTCGACGAGATATCAGCTATCATACAATTGACCAAAGTTGCATTCTTTGTTGTCTTTATTGGTGAAAGGTAAAGTATCATGACGGGTATTTCTGGCCCTGCATGTATAATGATTTGTGCTCTCGTATACTTAATGGAGTTTTCTTTGTCTTTACTTTTCAAGATTAAAAATTATGAATTAAAAACACAATAATGACCTGTTATCTCTTCGGTCTTCGAAGTGTTCAACTTATGTTCCTGTTATTTTTGGACTTGGATTCTGTCGAATGAAATTTGTACTCTGCAGTTTTAATTTTGGTTTGCTCTTTCATGGGTCCATCAATGTTAGTTTTAATCCTTTGTGGATTATGACGGCCAAACTTTTAATCCTTTGTATGGCTTGCTAGATGTTAAAGATATAGCATAGAATTTGGCCTTAGATTCATGTTACCTGCTGCTAAGTAATGGGAAGCTATAGGTAGGCTATTTATTTGTATTATTGTGGTTGTTTCATAAGTTATGTGTTTACCAAGTACCCGTGTTCTTCATGTAAATATGATTGAATTGCTTACAAACCTGATGATAGAGGTAAACTTACTCATTATGATATACTTTTATGTTGAATAGTGCAAAAATTTCCTTCAGGTCAATATTAATATTTGGTAACATTCAGTTATTAATGACTAGCTTGTACAAACAGCAGGAGCAACTTGTTATTGTAGCAGTCTATGGAGGATAATTTGTAAGAGGCTTCAAATTCATCAAGAGGTCCTTCATGAAAGGAGTGTTTGTGCCATGAGTAATTCGTAGTATTTGTGCCATAAAAATAGAATAATCTGTAGGAGAAGAGTCTCTGAGGAAGTAATATCGTTGCTAGTTTGTTATTTGAATAGATATTTAGACTGGCACCTGCTGTTCTATCAAACTAGATCAAAAATTCAATTCAACATTACAAATAACGTGTATTTACAACAAACTCATAATATTATGGGTTAAAACGTCTCCTTCAACTAAAGCAATAGATTGATTTGAATATAAGCAAAAGTTACAAGCATCTCGATTGTCATCATTGGGCCTTAGCTATTGAGATCTCACCCAATCAACACCTAAGGAATCGTTCTCTAGAGATTCATTATTCACTCGAGGCAATTCCAACCTAAAACCTCTAAAAATGGACAAGAAAATTCAAACACCAAAACTGACAGAAGGTGGCTGCTAGTGAAACTAATTGTAACTCTAAGAAAGCTAATAGAGGAAATTTCATTATATCTTTGGGTTGTGTTCATAAGCTTATGAATTTTCATATTTCATTGATTGACGTGATTCGGAGGTTATTTTCCATACTTCCATCATTTTGTATGAATATGTATAAGTTTAAGTATAGTTGTACACTTGTAGCAGAGTTAGAGAGTAACAAACATGGAACAGCTGCTTCACTGTGAAAACAATTAAGAGACGAAGCTAAGTAGGTGCCAGTTCTGTATAAGATAAAATAATGGTAAATGTAACAAATTAAAACAGGAAGCAGTGTCAAGGCAAATTTGTCTGATGTTCAAGCAAACCGAAGGTGATTCAACAATACAATTGGGATTTGGGGCCAACCATTTTGACTTTACCCATATTTAGGTTGAATTTATCATCATTAACCATTTGAATCTATCATTTATCAAAAAAACAAAAAACATTTATTTAAGTTCACACATTCGTTTGTATCTTTGAACTAACAATCTTATTGAAACCACACCTACACGGAAATCTTGAAACACAAAAAAATCTTATAGTACCTACTTTTCCTCAAAAAAAGGGCTGCATGAGTCTTGACTTTTAGTATTAATAATCAGAAAAGTCTCATATCTTAATTTTTCAATGGATTAGTAGAATGGCATCGTCAGAGTCAAATTCACATAAACAATATCTTATATCTAAAACAAGTAGGTCTAAATCCTCATGAATATAACTTTTTTTTGTTATGGAGAGTGCTGCTTGTGATTTTAAATGAGAACAATTTATAATAATTATATTAAATGGTTTAGGTATAGGAGCATCATAATACCTTACAAGATTTTTCTGCTCCACTCTCATTGGAAGAAAAACCAGGTGGTGCCAAAATCGCAAAAATTGACTTCCTAAACCCTAATAGCCAAAATGGGGCACAGAAAGATAGTCATAATTTGGTTGACAATGACGCTTTGAATGAAGGCCCTGAACACGAAGTGAAACAAATCTATGAATGAAGCCACAACATTGTGTTTAGAGATTACAATTTCAATTTCAAGTTGTTTCCTCTTTACCTTCGTTTAAAAGGAAAATGGCGTGTCAAATATAATTTTTGCATCAGCGTGACTCCAAAAGTTAAAATGCTCAGGTTTAACACCCTTCACTTTAACAGCAATAAAATGTAAATCAATTATTATCACAGAATTTGGTTTCCCTTAATCTAGATTCCACTTAACTAGAGCTGTAATAAGTCTGCGAACTGTAAAAATAGTGGATGTTCGTAGGATTTTTTTTTTTTCATTTTTCTTATTATTTTTTTTGTATGTATTAAAAAAGTGGAAAGACACGCAATATTTAGTTAAACGAAACGCCACGGCCCCCAAACGAAAGAAGCTTATTTCAAACCAAATATGGAGTGAAACACATCTATGAATGAAGGTTCTAATGGTGTGTTTCTTTTTCAATGGATTTGAGGGGGAAAGAAAAGAGAAAGAGGAATTGATTGGATTAGGAAAAAAATACGTCCAATTCTGTTTGTAGTATTCAATTTGTTTTTCTTATTTTTTTTTTCAATTAAAAATAAATAGATTCAATTTAGTTTTTTTTTTTCTGATTTGGATTAACGGTATAGGTGGCATCTGATATTAATATCACATGTAAGTGTGTTGTACTTAATTTAATATTTATGTTTCAAATTTTAATTCAATTGACTCCATTTGTACGAATGAAGCAATTTTGTTTGTCTTCAAAATAAGAGTATACTAGTAATTAAATTTAATTAAAATTTTTTTTTCAAATGAAATAAAATAAAACTTAATTTAACACAAAATAAAACTTAATTGAACAAAATTAAATAAAATAAAAGACCAATTAAATATTACATGCAAAAATTGAAACGAAAACATTGGATTAAAGAAAATATAATAAAAAATATTGAAATAAAAAAGTATGAAAGTCACTCAATACGATGAATTTGATAAATTAAAAATTATTACAATTGATAAAAATAAAGATTATTACAAAAACTAGCGTAAACACATGCGCTATCGCGTCTGTGTGTATGCATTTTTTACATATGCGTAATATTATATTAGTAGGTGATAATATTGTAATGCTATTAAGTTAATATATAAACTAAAATTATATTTATTAAGAATAAAGTAAATATATCAGAACAGATGAAATAATAACCATTGATAAATAAAGAAAAAGAGAAGAAGCAGAGATAGTCAATTTTATACAAAACTTGTAAAAGTAACGGTTAATTTTAACAAATTTAATAAATTATTATATTAAAAGGGTAAAATTGGTATTTTGAAATGTTGACACAAAAAAGGGAATCTCCTTTATATGTTGTTCTAGATTGTTTAAAATAAAATATAATTATATTAAAATGGAATATGAGTTATTATTGTTAAAAATAATATGGCTTAAATACCTTTTTGGTCCTCATTTTTGTAGTGTTTGTTGTGGATGATCCTCATTTTGACAGAATGTTTAAAATGTCTCATTTTTACCGAATGTTTAAAATTGTCATCATTTTCGCAATTCGTGTTTTATTTGGTCCTTTTTTGTGACGCCGTTTAAATAAGTAACAGAGGATTGTACAAGTGACACTGTTTGTATTACGTTGCATTGAGGTGTGTTACATGTACTGCACAAGGGGTGGTAATTTAGAAATCATGCAGAACATCACAACAATCCAAGGACAAACAAACCCAAAATAGAATTACGAAAACCCTAACTTACGAGCAAACACAACCCAGACAATCCTAAACCCACTTACTTCGTTGATGATGATTAATTGAAAAATTGAAATGAAAAGCGACTGCAATCCAACGATGAAATGACAAGTATTAGCTGTTTCTCTATAAATCCGAGTTTAAGAAAGACGAAGATGAAGAAATCACATCCAACGATGAAGAGCGCGACTGTAATCCAACTCAAGCCCTAATTGCAAAATTTCTCCCAAATTAAAAAGTTAACGTTAATTAGTCATCTGTATAGTACACATAACACACCAATGCAACGTAATACAAACAATGTTACTTGTACAACAGTGCTCCGTTACTGATTTAAACGGCGTCACAGAAAAGGACCAAATAAAACACAAATTGTGGAAATGAGAACCATTTTAAACATTCGGTCAAAATGAAAACAATTTTAAACATTCGGTCAAAATGAAGACCATTTTAAACATTTTGTCAAAATAAGGACCATCCGCACCAAACACTACGAAAATGAAACGAAAAAGATATTTAAATCAAATAATAATAATAATTGAAATCAACCAATTAAGTTAAAATAATTTGTGGGTAGTTATTTGAAATAAAATACAAAATAAATAAATTTAATTGATTAAATGATTTTAAATGAGATGATATTGTTTAAATTTAATATAAATTAAAATGTGAATAATTTGTTAACAAATTATATCGTTAGAGTAAATAACTAAAACCCTACATGACTAACTAGAAAAGCTAGGACAATATGGTCATTTTGAACCTGATACGCTGGCTTTCTCACATAGTCCTGAATCAACTGTCTAGACGACAAATTCATTTCTCCCGCAACTCTTGCGCATTTGGATCCTCACAAAAACCATGAAACTAACATAAACTTTCATCCCTTCTCAATCAGTATGAACAAACACAGCGTAAATGAAGCCACAACTGTGTTAAGAGATAACAATTTCAACTTCGAATTATTTCTCTCTTTACCCTTCGTTTCCACGTTTCACAATCACATTTAAAAGAAAAACGTGTACGAGTTAGACATGTGAAATGAATGTATAAGAAAATTGTGTCAAAGTATCATTTCACTTATTAATATTAATATGCATTTTTGCATCAGCTTCACTTTAACAGCGACTGTTCTCTATTTTTTTAATTGAATTTGAAAAAGAGCGAAACGATTCCTTATCACAAGATCCATGGTTAGACACTGTGATGTGAGATTTGCCACGTAAAAGAGAGGATTGGAGAGGTTTTAAGTGATGTGTGCAAAAAAATGTGAGTGAAGGTGCAGGAAATCAAATTGGCGCGTACATGTGTTGTGTGATTGCAATAAAAAGTGACAAAGGAGTGTCGTGACAAACGAGTATGTTGGAGAAGATTTTCTAGGTGGGCAAGGTGGATACAAAAACAAATAAGGGTGTGAAAGAAATAATGGATGATGCATGTAGGCTTTTTTCTTTTTTAGAATTTTCTTATATTCTTTGATATATTAAAAAGGTGAAAAGAAAAAAAAAACACAAACTTTAGTTAAACCAGAACGCCACCGCCCCCAATCAAAACAAGCCTTATTTCAAACCAAATTGGATTCATATCACAGAATCCAAGAGGATGTATAGCGCTCTTACCCGTCGCACCCACCCAGACATGAGTTCTACAAAATTAAGAAAACAATGTTCTACATGGATTTGAATCTAGCACAAAAAATCCAAAAAAGAAAAGAAAACAAGCCGCTTCATGAAACAATTTCGCCTTTCCCACGCTCTCCTTTGGTCATCACAACGAACTTAGTACCTGTAGTGAGCAGGCTTGTATGGACCCTCAACAGGCACACTGATGTAATCAGCCTGATCCTTGCTAAGCTTGGTGAGCTTAGCTCCAAGTTTGCCAAGGTGAAGTGCGGCAACCTTCTCATCAAGGTGCTTGGGCAAAACATAAACCTTCTTCTCATACTTCCCACTGTTCTTCTCCTTCCACAACTCAAGCTGAGCAATGACCTGGTTGGTGAAGGAGCAGGACATCACAAAACTGGGGTGTCCTGTAGCACATCCCAAGTTCATCAAACGACCCTCGGCCAAGACAATGATGCCGGTGTTCGTCTCAGGGAAGACCCACCTGTCGGTCTGGGGCTTGATGGTGATGCGCTTCACACCGGGGTAGTTCTCCAGACCCAGCATGTCAATCTCATTGTCAAAGTGACCAATGTTGCAAACAATGGCATTGTTCTTCATTTTCTTCATGTGGTCAACCATGATGATGTCCTTGTTACCGGTGGTGGTAACAAAGATATCAGCCTCAGATACAACATCCTCCAAGGTCAAAACCTGAAGGCCTTCCATGAGAGCCTGGAGGGCACAGATGGGATCAATCTCAGTCACAATTACACGAGCACCAGCTTGCTTCAATGCTGCAGCACAACCCTTTCCGACATCACCGTATCCAGCCACCACAGCCACCTTCCCGGCAATCATAACATCAGTAGCCCTCATCAGACCATCGGGCAGAGAATGACGGCACCCATACAAGTTGTCAAACTGTCACAAACCACAGATCAAAAGGTTAAACAAACAATAACAGCAAAAGCCAATTACCATGAACAACAAAATCAATGACCACCCTCTTGCTTTCAAAAACCATACAAACAACTGATAAAATGCAGTTAAGTTGGGTGAACAGTTCAAAATTTGATTCGGATTTTGAAATGATACAACATACAATTTGATTCAAAAGACAGTCAACAGTAAAATTCTGTTCACCTAAGTTACCTAGAGCTACTTCAAATCAATTCCTTGATGTAATTTCAGATTAACACCAATCCAAACTTCTTTCAGAACATTAGTCAAACAGTTAACAGATTCAAAAGTTCATTTCACCAATGCCACAAATCCCACTAAAACCGACAGATCTGAATCGAGCTCAACATTAGTTAATCAGTTAACAGATTCAAGAATCCATTTCACCAATGCCACAAATCCCTTAAAACATACAGATCCGAATCGAGCTCAGCGTATAAACACTCAAAAAGTAACAGATCTGGAAAAAAAATATCTAGAAGCAACCAAAAATACCTTGCTTTTGGTGACAGAGTCATTGACATTGATAGCAGGGAACAGAAGAGTTCCATTGGCCTGCATCTGATACAGCCTCTTCACACCAGTGGTGGTCTCCTCAGAAACCCCAACGAGACGCTCCTTCATCTTGCGGTACCTGGAGGGGTCGGTCTTCAACCCATCTCTGATGATGGTAAGCACGATCTGGAACTCAGCGTTGTCAGTGGAAGCGGGGTCGGGGAGCTCGCCGGTTTTCTCATAGAGCTCCTCGGCCTTGACACCCTCGTGGATGAGGAGGGTGGCGTCACCGCCGTCGTCGACGATGAGGTCAGGACCGCCGCCGGGGCCCCAGTCAAGGGCGCGCTCGGTGCACCACCAGTACTCCTGGAGGGTCTCGCCCTTCCAGGCGAAGACAGCAGCGCTGTCGCGGGCGATGGCGGCGGCGGCGTGGTCCTGGGTGGAGAAGATGTTGCAGGAGCACCAGCGGACCTCAGCGCCGAGGGCGGTGAGGGTCTCAATGAGCACGGCGGTCTGGATGGTCATGTGGAGGGAGCCGGTGATGCGGGCCCCCTTGAAGGGCTGCGATGGGCCGAACTCAGCCCGGCAGGCCATGAGGCCCGGCATCTCGACCTCCGCGAGATCGAGCTCGAGGCGCCCGAAGTCGGCCTGAGAAAGGTCCTTGACCTTGTACTCGCGGCCGCTTGTGGTTTTCTCCACCAATAGAGACATGGTTGCGCAGCAGCGAGAGAGAGAGAAAGAAAGAAGAGTGAGTGGGGTTTAGAGAGAATGAGGCAGTGAGTGACGAATTGGAGACCCAGTAGTGTGGGTATAAATAAGGGTGGAGAGAGGGAGTTGGTGAGTGGACTACCAGATCTGCTTTTTTTTCTTGCTTCTTACTTCCTCCTATGCCTAACTTAGGTTAATCTTTCAACCTGTTCCTTTTCTTTCACCCTCATTCTCCATTTTTCTTTTTTATTATTTATATTTTATTTTACATACATTATGGAAACTGAATTTATTTATATATTTGTCGCGTCTCCCTAATTGTATCAGAGGTTAATCCATTTTTTACACCCTTCATTTTATTATTCTCACCTCCGTGTTTCAATTATAGCCCAACATATTTAATAATTACACTCACACATCCATTTTTAATTTTTATATATATTTTTTTATTTTTTTAAGAATGCCCATTGCATCTTGTGTTAACACAATCTCTACAAAGTTGCAATATCACAACACCACTCCATTTACATCCATAATGGTTTCATCAGTTTTTTAATTCTTCGGATGATCTCCACCGACACTGAAGAATAACCTTAAAAAGTTGGGCAACACCTTCCACGCCTCTGGTACAAGAGTCTCTTTTCTTCTTCCCTCACACTCTCACCTACCTTCAACACTCTCCATCACAAGAAACCCATCCACACAGTTTTCATCTTTCTTCAACATTTTTTCTTCAATTGATGAGGATAATGGCAGGTCTGAATATTTTTCTTCATCTCCATTTTTTCTTCTTCACCCTTCACCACGCAGAACCCGACAACACGCTTCTTCTACTCTAAATTCTCTGCCCCTCAATAATTAATTCACTTTTCATAATATAATATTATATATATACACACACAAAGATACCAAAATACCTTATTATAATTTTTATCAATTCTTTCAGGATTCAATTAGATGACGTTTTCAAAGCTTTTCGATAAATTGAAAGTTCATTTCATACACATATTTTTCAAAGTGTATACTTTTCAAAATGTACTAAAATATAAATAGTTTTATCACTTTGTTATTGCTAATGCACAAAATATCTGAAATCCAACGAAAGGGAATGTGGTTAAGTGTTGGTTTTAACAGATAGGTTTTCTTATGTTATGTTTTTTATTGGATTGATGGGAAAAAACAAAATAAATTTATAGTATTTCAAGGAAATAAATATTACTTTATAAATTAATTTTGTAATGATAAATTACCTTTTTTTTTCATTCTTATTCTTTTCTCAATTAGAAAAAACTTAGAAAGAAAAGAAAAACGATTAGTTATAAGTTACTTTCTTGTAAGAGTAAGAGAACGTTATTTTCTCTTTTGTCCCTTTTCAATATTTGATGTTGGTTGCAAAATTGTTTGGTTGGATTAGTTCATCCAAGTCAATCACATATAATAAAAGGTAGACTACAGATTTTAAAATTCAAGTTTGTCAAATTTCAACTCAGAAGTATATGGTAGATGTCAATTCTCAATTTATTGTTCTTGTTTTATTTTATATCAATTTTCAATGGTCCGGGATTTGCTTCTTATTTTTTTTATTAAAGTTGTACTACGTGTTAAAAATTAAATTATTTATTTATTTCTACATGAATGAGTGAATCTTTATTTTAAAAATATATAGTAAATTTTTATAATAAATAAATTATTGACTGATTTGATTCACGACGACACAACGATCGAGAAAGAATATTTTGTAAGGCATCAGCTATTTTCCTTACGTGAAAAACATTGCTAATTTATAAGTTGGTGCTAAACTCCCAACTTTGCATGCCATATAAGTTCAGTAATTGATTGATAATTTAAAATTAATAAATAAATAAATAATGTAATTTTCTTTAGGATTATTCTCAAAACTGACTCTGGCAGCAACGCATATTTTGCAGTTTTTGATTGTTTCATAGGAGAAAAAAGGAACACATTGAATAATAAGATTTGCATTATAAAGGAATCAAAAATTTATACTCCACCATCATTTAGAAACTAAGTTATTTTGTTAGTTAAGATCTAAATAACTAATTTTTAATAACCAATTTTTTTTAATATTCAAGATCATATTATTTAATTTTAAAAATTAATTTAGTGATTAATTATAATTTTGTTATTTAAAATAGTAACTAATTTAGTAACCAATCATTTTTAATTTTATAGATAAATATCTAAATTAATTACTATAATTACTAATTATTATTGGTCAATATTTAAAAGTATTTTTGTTTGTAATCTAAAATAATTAGCTTTATTTTAATAAAAATAACAATTAAAAATTGTTTAATATAAAAAATTACAACAATATCTTATATTTGGAGACCGAAGAAGAGTAGTGTAATAAAATCTGTATTATTCTCTTATTCACTCCACTTGAAATGAAAGTGTAGCCGAAGTACACTATACGGGCCTCTGCTGGCATTTTTGGGTCCAAGATTTCTGTCCTCTTGTTATGTTATGGCTTAAAGAGCGCTTCTTCCTGCACTCTACGTTCTTCTCACTGCACCTCCAAACTTTTTGTTTTTCCTATTTTACCCTCTCAATATCAAAATATGAGAAAGCAGCACATTTTGGGGCCTCGCTCAATACAATTTTATTTTTTTCTGATTACAAAAACAAAAATCTATAACCAACATTTCCCACCCAGATATGCAGAACTTAGCATCAAATATATTTTTGGAAGGGAACAGAGTAAATCAATTAAGATTAAATATAACTTTTATATAAATATTATAATTTTTTTATTAAAATTAATATATTTAAGAAGATTAATTTAAATTTATATTTCACGTTGACATTCAAACTCACTCGCAACATGATTCTGTCCTGTGTTGTTTTCTTGTTCTGGTCATTGCAGTTTCCTATTAAAATGGTCAATTTGAAGTAGCCATCTTTACGCCGGGTCGTTCTTCTTTATTCCGTCGCACATCCTATATCACGGTAAACCTTTGTACAAAAGTCACGATTTTGTTTCAACTATTCTTGTTGGACGCCACATTCTATATCTCATGGTCGTAAAAAGGGTTCGACATGTGTGCTGCACTTATGCATGAAATGTTCTTGGTATAGTTTTGGAATAGAAGCTGTCATTGGAGGATCGCCATTTACCATTCATTGAAGACAAATTTGTTTCCTACTCTCAGATCCCAAGCACCGGTAGACCAGTGGATCAACCATCGATGTAGGTTATAGTTTGGAAAAACAAAAATTAATTGTTTTGCTTAGCTACAAATCTCGTAAGACAGTTATATGGTGTAAAAGTAAAAAGTAAAACCACTTTTCACATCGAGGAAAACAATGACATGATGCATCATTATTGATACTATACCAATTTTTACACGACATATATATTCAACCTTAAATTTACAAAAAATAATCAATAACCATGATGATCTTCGCCACCTGTTTCGTTTATGTTGAGGTCTTAGAAGTGAAGATGGAGTCTCTTGTGTCTCTTTTCTTGAGCTTGAGCACCTTTGACCAAAACCCATCTTTCTTCCTTCCACTCACATCCCTCTCTCTCCCTCTGCTCTTCGACCCAAACGCATGCGACTTGCTCTTCTTCAAATTCAAGCCCTGCGCGCTCGAACCAGATTCCGCCGCCACCAGCGAAGCGTTTCGCCGGAACCGTGGTTTACGGTGGCCACCACCGCGACCCGAAGAAAAAGATTGATGAGGAGAAGCAGGCGATTGTGGAGAAAAACAAAGAGGGTCAATAATAGGGTTGGTGCTGTATAACTGCGACAGTTTTTCCCTCAAACAAGAGGAACAAACACCAGGTGATTGCTTATCGTGTGGGTGCTCCTTGCACCCTCCTCTTGTTCTTTCAAACACCATTTCGCAACGTTTCATCATTTTCCTCTCCCCTCCGATTTGTTGAAACCTACATTACGTGCTTCTGCGTGGCATTATTTATATGGGAAATTCAGTGGTCAAAGATCCAATGTATAGTATTCCATACCTAATAATAACACGTGCACGACCACGAAAGTTCCTGCTTTCTCTTAAATATTATTCTTAGCAATAGCATTCTTGTTTTTGGTAAACCAATAAGGTCAAAGGAAAATTATTGTTGTCCGTATTAAAAATTTGAAGCTGTTGGTATTAAGCATTGTTTACGTGAGAACGAGATTGTTTTGTTTGACTGTGTTCAATGTAATTCATCTTCTCAATGTGTCCAATGGGCAACTGAAAAGGACTTGCAAACAGACAAAGATGGTCCCTATGAACAATTCAGACCTTAATATTTGTTACTTAACAATTAGTTCACCACATACAAACTATAAACAATAATTACACGCACTACCATTACAAAACAATAAATTCTTATTATCTGATTATTAATTCAAACAATAAATTCTTAACAAAACATGTTTTTCTCCTTTTTGACGAATTCATTATTCAAACTTCCTGCAATGTGTGACATAGATGACAGCCCCCGCAGATGATTGCGCAGACAAATATTTTTTTCAAAACCATCACAAAGTGACCTCGTTCTTAGTAATTACATGCTTAGATGAAATGGTGAAAGTAATATATATTGGTGATATCATAATGATCTAAGGAAAAAGTTAACACTAATAAATATATCTTTTCCAATCGGTTTTGATTAAGTTATATTATTTAACAAACTTGATTTAAATAAAATTGCAATTATTGTTAAAAGAGTACTAACCAAAATTTATAGTATTCTATTTGAGATTTTTTAAATATATATTTTAATAGAGATGTCACAGTATATATTTTCTAATCTGTAAAAGTAAGGGATAATCTCACTAAAACATTCTACCAATTATTGACTAAGCTCTTAATTTTATGATGAGTTAATTGAACTTATAATAGAAACTAAATTAATTTAAAATACTAATTGTAATATATATATATATATATATATATTATTTATATTATCTATATCATATAAAGATAATTCTTCTTTTCTATCCTTTAAATAATTACTTTTTTAAATTAAAGTAATTATTTTGTCAATTTTATCTTTAAGTGATCACTTTTTAAAATTGATATTTTTTTTATCTGATTATTTTTTAAAAATTAACTATTTTTTATAATTAAAATATTTGTTTAAAATAAAATTGTAAAAATTATTTATATTTTTTTATAATGATAGAATAATAATTTTATTACCTTATGTTATTATAGAAAAGGTTGACACACTAACATATATGATTTCACAAGTATTTATACTATTATAAGATTATTGATTTTTGAGTACATTTTCCAAACGTATCGTTCAAATATTTTTTTTATCAATTTTATTATTGAAGTGATTTTTTTAATTTATTTTTCTTTTAATTTGACCTATATTTATATTTAAATGGGATTTGTTTTTCTTGTATATATATTTAATCTAAATTAATTTAATTAGTTGACTTTTTATTATTTTATTAATTAATTTTTTATATTCATATAATTTATTTACAATAAAAGATTATACAAATTATTTATTTTTATAATTATTTTCAATAAAATTTATTTTTATAATTTAATACGTCATTGTTAAAATAAGATAAAGTGGACATACCATAACAAATTAAATAATTTTAGTTCGGATTAATTGGAAAATTTGAGGTAGTCGATATATATATATATATATATATATATATATATATATATATATATATATATA
>Ga0099823_1002227_pt1 | contig 17281 bp, 12 predicted proteins | sample CowpearedBW_FD_76831 | JGI IMG/M metagenome (GOLD analysis project Ga0099823, IMG submission 76831) | Root nodule microbial communities of legume samples collected from California, USA - Cow pea red BW | ecosystem: Host-associated > Plants > Roots > Nodule | place: USA: California | collected...
ACTTTTAACCTTCTATGTCCTCATTGTTAAGAAAAAGTAAGAATTGTCATCCTAGTATAAAGGAACGCCTTCTTAACCATAATTATAGCAAGGCAGAATATGTTAACCTTCCTATGTAACTTTTACTATAAGCATATACCAATGATCCCCTGAACTCTATGAATTTCACACTACACTAGGTATTCATCATACAAGAATCTGAGACCTGGCAGCACCACGGGAACACCTTTTCCTGCCATTCTTGCTAAGTCCACAAACACATACGTCTAGAAGCTCATAATCCTCCTCCCAGAATAACCTGGATGCCGTCTCCGGATCTTTCAAAAGCATCTTGGATGTAAGGAAACCAGCTATGGTCCATGTTTGATACATCCGGGCTTGTTTTCCAATAAATTTTCCAGTGCGTGTATCATAGTACTCAGGCCAAGAATCAACTGGCAGTCTTTTCTCAGCCAAAGCAACTGCTTTCTGGGCAAGTTCAGTTCTCCCCATTTTGATGCATGCCAGCGTGAACTGAATGAGATGAGGTACAAAGGAATATATCAGAAATTAAAGCAACAGTTCATGACTTGACAGTTGACATGCAAGGTCCCAGCAACAAAACTGGAAAATAATTTTGTTTAATTTATAAATCTTTTGCTCTCAATTAAAAAACCCAGAAAATAACCTCTCTGGATATTTTTCTCTTACTTCAGGTTCTGCAGTTTATGGTTTTAATTTCCACTTTTCTACATTGTAGTAAAATGAGTTTCTATTGGGGACCTCGTAAGTACTCCTCCCACACTTATTATTCCCCATTGAGTTCAAAGGTTTAGGTGGTAAGACACAGGACAAAGAGAATAGCCAACAACACATCTTAGCTTTCCTTAAAATGCACCCATTGCCATCAGGAAAAATTTACCTGCCACAGAAGGGTTGGCCAAGATCCACCGTTGTGATATGACCAAGGGCTGCAAAAGTTAAGCATGATGTTTCAGTTAAGATGCACACAGTAGAAGCAATTCTGACTACAAAGACTAACAAATAATAAAAAAGGAATTCAACAAATGTACTTCATAATAAAAAGAATCAAAATTCTCTAGTATGCTAACAACAAAAACGGAAAATAAGAACTCACGTATTCTTTGGGTCTGAGCCAGTAGTTATGCGCCACTCTTCGTTATCCAAGGCAGGATAACATATCTTAAGAGGCATATGACCCACAAGATCATCCCATTTTGCTTCTATCAGATTTAAAGTAGCCTGGTTCTGTCTTGGGGTGCCCAATGACGATACAATGGACCAAAGATTTCCAAGCGTGAAAAACCTGAAGTCCATGTGAGCTGGCTGCAAATTCCCAATCAGATATCCACCTTCTTCTGGAATCCAATCCATTAACCACAGTGGAATTTGCTCTGGATAGATGTTGAATTTATTGATGGCATCCATGGAGTACTCTTCTGTTTTATACCTGTATATTTCATTCATCTTTTTCATGTCCACCCAATAATATTCTCTAATGTGGAATGACAGAGCGCTGAGTCGGTTGTTAATAGCTCTAATAAGATGATCAGTTCCCTCAATTACAACAAGCATCTCACGTGAGCAGCGAAGAGCTGAGTAAAATAATGCCTGAAAAGCAAAACTGCCACAGCTAAATGGAAGGATAATATGTAAAAAAATAGAAGTACACTGCAGAAACCACGTTAATGCCTGAAAAGCAAAACTGCCACAACTAAATGGAAGGATAATATGTATAAAAGTAGAAGTACATTGCAGAAACCACGTTGCCTGAATTCAGAGTTTTATCGTTATTTAGCAGACAGATTAATTTCAGCTGAAGCATATGCACTAAAATAACATACATCAATGGAATGGGAGCATATAATGATAGATGCAAAAACTTGGGCCATTTCGACTGTGTAATACAGAGCATTGTTCAATTTTAAACAGAACAGAGACAAAGAACAGCAGAAGAATGAAAAAGCATAGCATAGTTAAGCTCACTTGGATCTCAAGAGGGTGTCCATGAATCCCCATCCTCCTGTCTATCATGCAAGAACCATCAGTGACTAGCAGAGAAGGAAACATATCGAAACCATCTGTTAAACACAAGTTAAGGATCATTTTTAAGCCTGTTTGAACATCGGCCCTTTCTTGCAAGCTGCAATCTCCTGTGAGCTTCCCGTAAGCCCGCAAGAGTATGATCCACCACAATCCTATTGAGAAAACAAAAACAGAAATAATAAATGAAAGTTCTTCACTATACTACTCAAATAATAATTTTCAGAATTCTCATTGTGTATGCACAACTCTAGCAATTTTCAACATGTTACTCTATGTGAAGTATTTAAGAAACAGCTAAATAATCAACTGCTAACCTGAATCTACAGGTGCAACGCGACCAATAGCTGATTCCCCAAAATCAGGATCTAAAACTTCTTCACGTTTATCTTCGTCCAGAGCTACAGTTCTAACTTTGAAACTTGCAGGCATCAAGCCCTGCCCTGGACTGTAGCAGTCCACAGTTTTCTCCCAACTCTATAACAAAAATGTATAATATTAACAATCAGTTCTCAACAAAAATTTTAAAACTAAATGAATCTTGCTACACAAAAACCACTTTCTTTCAGGATCAATCAAGTACAGACAAAACACTGTACTGTAAAATATATTTATCCAAAAAGGAGTGCTAGCAATATATATATATGTGTGTGTGTGTGTGTGTTGAAAATCATTACAAATTATCTAAATTGACAATGAAGACTTATATATTTAAAATTATCTATATACAAGATTAGCAAAAATATAACAATTTAAATATATTCTTACCAAATACAAATTGAATCTAATCCATCTATCTAAAATAAATAAAAAAGTAAAAAGAGGATCTAATCCATTTAGGACATTTTATCATCTTCTTAATCATCTCATTGAAAAAGAAAGACAGGCCTATTTCCATAAGCATAAATAGAAACTTACATAATATTTTGAGTAATCATAGAATACAGTGTGTATCTGCCCTTACTAAGGTTGTTTTAGTACTATGTGTGTCAGAAACCCAAACAAAAGTTTTTTAGCAACTCACTTTTTCTAACATTTTCCACTATTATCAGAATTTATTAAAAACTACTAAATCATGAAACTTGTTAAATAAAATCCAGACTTATAACAATTTTGTGACGTCCACAGTTCTTATTCTTCCAACAAAGAAGGTATTCAAGTGATGAAGGACGTGATTGAATCATTAGGTGTCTGAGTTTAAAAGGGTAGATTACCTGCAACTGCAAAGTGTGAAGAAGAAAGTTCTTGACAATCTCACTTTCTCCTCTAAGCAAGAAAGCAAGTGCTGACGGGATAAAATCCCTAAGAAAGACCTGATCATAATTCAAGGGTAGCTTGTCCCCAGGATCATTTGCAGCCACAGTCCCCACAGGGTTGCCACAATAAGTCACAACGGCTCCCTGCAACAACTTCCATGCTTCCTTTTCCACCTCTGACTCCTCCCATTTACTCTTCCCCACACTCACATTCACTTCACCACTTAAATTTCTCTCATCTGTAACATCCTCATGAGAACTTTCCACCACCAACGGTTTCACGTTATTCATGCCACCCTGTACGTAAATCCTCTCAAAATTGTTGTCATGGCCACGGTTCTCCACAGAGGTTGAGCAATTTCGAACCTTGAAGGTAGATACGTCCCTGTTGGACGTGATTAAAATAAAGGGCATTGATAAAGGGGCGAAATTCGAAGAGGGCAAGCCAAAAATTTCCTGTGCAATACCCTTTATGCGATGCGTTTGCAAAGGGTGGTGTTGATTGAAACGAGGTTTCGGCGAATTGCTAGCAATTGAAGGAGCATGACCATAATTTGCAGGTGTGGACAGAAAAGGCGATGAGTTCCGAGAACTGGTGAGAATCCTGCGAATGGATTTCATGGCGCGGTTGCGAATAAGCGCAATTGTGGTCATCATGACAAAGTAATAGGAACGGCAACAGAGACCAAAACTAAGGAAATTTGTACGAGAAATATGTTAAAGACGAAGCTATTAGCATTGGGGGTTTCGTGTTTGTAAGAATGAATGTTAAAGTTTAGGTTGAGTGGCTATGGCATCATGGCATGTGGGCGGAAGGCGGTGCTGTTGCCGGCGGGGAACACAAAATTCTACGACACCTTTTCGATTTCACTTCAATGTTTTGATCTTATCACCTCCCTGAAAATTTAAATACATTTTGTTCTTTCTTGTTAATTTTATAACTTCCGTCCTTGTAATATTACTACAATTTTTTCTAACATAATAAATTCGACACAGATTTCTTCCCATGGAAAATTAAGAAAAACAAGAATTTTCTGATCGTTTCTGGGACATATAATTGTTCTCCTAAAATGGCAAAATAAAATAATTATCAATATCACCACTAAAAATAATAGTTTGAGTTTTGTTAGTGATTCGTTAGTGAAAATAAAAATAAAAGAAAAGAAATGTCTTTCAAAAAATCCAAGATTTCCTAAAAAAGTATTAAATTTAATTATCACAGATAAAAATCTTACAATTCTAATTATATTATTTTCTTTTTGACTTAATTCGTAATAATATGACCGTCAATTATCAACTGGACTGAACGTGTCAAACACGATTTCTCATTGTATAAATGTCTCCAGATATTTAATCTTTATAAAGAATTATACGTGTTTAGATTTATAATAACCAAACATAAATCATTTTGGAATCTCTCATCAGAAATTCGTTCAAATGTAAAATTAAAAATATTATTTTTCTTTTATAAAACCTAATTTAAATTTCCAAGAACTAGACAATACCAAATCATATTTTAAACAAATTATTTGTTACGCCCATCACAATTCTAAGTTCTGATAAGTGTTAGAATCATGTTTTCACTACCAAAATAAAGAAACCATGTTGAGATTGAAAAAAAAGTGTTGAATTAGCTCTTGAAAAGGTTGGTTATCTATTTGAATTGAAACAAACTCCACTTTGGTTAACCAGACGTTTAAGAATTACAAACACTGTGACTTAGAACATTCAATACAGACGAAAGAGTTGTTTACAAAGTGCTAGACGGATACAAATTTTGATTATACAAATATAGAGAATGAAATAAGTGCGCAAATAAATTGGTTAACATTGGTATTGACATGCAATTAGAGTTTTCTTGGTTTTCCTATTTATTTTACAAATAGAGTTGGTCTATTGGAACTCAGATTTTCATAGTTTGAAGATGTTTGTGTTTTGTTTACATAGGCTTTGGTTTAGTTCTCTGATAATTCCTTTGTTCGCTCTGTTTTCTAACTTTTATATATCACCACCATCTTGTGAGCTATAAGTTCTAAGATGGAATCTTATAAAAAAAAAGTGTTGAGAAAAAACACTCTAGTGTCAGGTGTCGATTCTTGATTATTTTTGAAGTTGTTGTCTAGTGAAATATTTTTAAGGATTAAGTATCTTTTTATGAAATGAAATTGAAATTCATTTTTGGGTGAAATTTTAATACATTTTTGTCTCTAAATTTTTAAAATAAATAAATATAACTATTTTAACCAAATAACGTGTAAAACACATTTTTCAACAAATATTGAAGTGAGAATGTGTCAAACGGTATAAACAACTCAAATACTAGCATGAAACGTGTTTGACACGTAAAAAAATGTAATATAATTGGATTAAAAGGACTACATCTACTTAATTAACTATTGCTCGTGTTTTAAGTTCAGTTATTAGGTAACACCTATTGTTGATGGAGATATGGTAAGGGTGATTGTTAGACTACAAGTTATTTCTGCGAATCTAAAGGACTCGACAACTGTTAAGAGATTCTGGTGAGTTTATGTCAGCTGAACAAATTATAGTTTCCATATTCTAAAAAAATGTTTTACCCGATTAAGAAACAAAGTGAAAGAAAGAAACTATTTTATGTAGGGATGACAGTTTGGGGCGGGCCAGGCAGACTGTCCTGTAGGCCCACATAAAAAATACGGAGCGAGTTAGGATGTTGAACCCGTTGGTCTGCACAAGCCCGCCTTGCATAGGCCCGAAGTCCGCGCGGGCTAAAGATGGGGAGGAATGGGCTGGCCCACTGGCCCGCTTACAAAATTGAATATTTTCATTTTTTAGTTCTCACATGATTCATCATGTTGTTTATATAAGTTCCTTTTACTTTTATTATTATTATGTTTATGTATAATCATTTGTATTTAAAATAATGATTTTAGTTCTTTAATATGAAATATCTCTTTATGCATTTTTAGGTACCTATCTTGTAAGGTGACATGTTATTATTGTACTTTAACTATAATCTTCATTGTTATTGTTTCTTGTACTTGGTTAGGTAAACTAACTGGAAATATTTCGATAGAAAATGAATATTAATTATTATATAAGAATAAAAAAGTTTTTATTTTGCTCATAACTAAAAAAGGTTATTTCTCTCACCACAAATACAAGCCAGCCCGCGAGCTCAGAGACCAACTCACGAGGCGGGGCAGGATGTGGGGTGGGACAACCCAACTCACACTTTGCGGGCCAAAATGTGGTGCAGGCCAAAACAAGTCAGACTTGTCCGCTTTGCCATCCTTGATTTTATACATCAAATTACACATATAGCAAAGACAACGCTAATAAATACATTTTATTTTGAGATGACAAAAATACTCGCACATGCGAATATCTGCGGATAAAGTTCGCTGCAGATAGTTAGTACCCGCATATATTTATTATCTGTGAGTAGTGGGTAGTATGTATTTTAATACCCACTTATAAATGGGTCAGGTGTGGATACCTGTTACCCGAACAAATTAAAATTATATTTTATTAGGTTAAATTTTATGAAAATTAAAATTTATATATATATATATATAATTTTATAATTTTATTTATAAAATTTATAAAACATATATCTTTTTAAATATTTGTGAGTATGAGAGTGTTCATGCAAATTTTTAAACAATCTACATATATTTTATAAACGGGTATCTTACAAGAAAATAGACGGATAGTGAATAATATTTTTTTTACATGTCGAGTTGCAGGTAAGCAATATCCGTGTCCAACCCAACATGTTGTTATCTCTAATTATGTTGTTGTCATCTCTAATTACGTTGAGCATCGATAAAAAAGAAAATCATTTGTAAATATTTCTTGCGTTCTTTTCCACAATTAACGGGGATACACATGCATGCATGACACATAATTAAATAGTGTGAGAGCTGAGTTTCTTATCATATATATGACGTGTCTCTAAAATCTAAAAGAGGTGTTTTTTTTTTAATTGGTTTTGTTCTAGTTAATACCCTGTCAATTATTAATTTTCCTTATCTCAGCTGATTTCATTAAACAAATGAACTGGTTTTTGTTTATTCATGTTTATATTTGTTATAAATGCTATGAACGCAAATAAAAACCGAAAACAATACACTAAACAAAGAAATAGACCCAAGAGATAGACTCAAGAGAGAAACGATAACCACAGACTTAAACTCCAAACAACGCAATAAGCGTGTGAACCATATAACGCTCAAAAATATATAAACATTTTAAAGGAATAAAAGAGCTTTGAAATTCGTAGCTAGAAAAAATCAAATTTAGAATTGAAATTGAAAATCCATAACAACACAGAACATTGAACATATCACACATGACAAACCAAAATGAATTGAATTTTCACCAAAATAGACGCTTAACATAACATTGAAGAATGGTTAAAGTATTCGAAACATAGATTACCGAAAAAAAAGTAAGAGATTTGGTTTTGAATTGTTGAAGGTCTTCAATTGCGGTAATTTTAACATTAAATGAAATCCTCAAAGGCGCAGGTAAAAAAAAGGAAAAGACGAAAAATCAGATATTAAAATAGGACTTTTTTCATTAATGAAAAACAGAGTCAGAAAGGAAAATAAGATAAATTTCAAATGAATAGAAAAGAAAAGCTTCAATCAAACCAAAAGATAGGGGATTTTTTCTGCACCTCCAAACATTTCTTTTCCACCTCGAAAATTCTTTTAAATCTCTCAATTTAAAAATTAAATATATATTTTTTCTCTCTTATTTAAGACACATTAACTAATTGACTTCACCTCCAAATCTTTTTCTCTTAACATCTAGTTTTTCTTGTGTGCTATGAATGTTGACATTCAATATCTTTTTCTATAATTATTTTAGTCATTGCAAATATTTATATCTATTTTTTTTATTTACAGATGTTGACGTCCGATTCTTATTTTATGACGATGATATCCAATATCTTTTTCTAACCGATCTTCACATCCATATTATGCTTTTAAATTTACTTTATTTTGAACCGGCTCTCCAAATTCGGTATTATATCCGATAACTAATTAGACCAATGTTTCTTCCTCCACAGTCCACCACCGCAGTCAACACCTTCTCCATCTCATTTCATTCTCTCAATAAATAAGTTTTAAAATTGTGCAAGCAATAAAAAATGTCCACTCTCCCAATAATTGCATGCAACTATTACGTATTTACTTAAACTATCTCAATAATTTGTTTTTATGCGGGACATGTGTAGCATAATAACTAACAAAGTTTCTGTAAAAAAATAAAAGTTGGGTACAGAGACTTGGAAGTAAACCCTAGTTAAGTGGAAGACATTAGAGTGAAACTAACACAACACATAATACCACATAATGGCAACTTTTGTGGTGTATTTCACTGAAAGTTCTATGTAGCAATGCAAATGCATTACAAGTCTTTTTCCCCGTATATTTTGTCAAAGATAACATGTCTCTAATACTAAAAACTATCCTATTCCTAATCATCATCATCATCGCTTTCCATCGTATGCCAAGGAAGATATATAGTTTTCATACAAGAAATAATCTTATAAAATAGAAGTTAGGATTAAGAAGTTTACACAATGCAGGAGTGAACCATGAAAGCCGCAAAATAAGAATATAATAAGGGATTTTTGGAGAATTAGTGATACTGTGGTATTTACATTAAAATACATAGAGAAAGTAGGGTGTACATTAGAACCGGATCTCCATATCCGGTATTTACTTCAAAAATTTTGTCTTCATCATCTCTTTGGTACCTGAAATGGTCTTGGAGTTACAAATTACAGTAATTGTTTGATATATATATTTTCATGGATGACTTGTTCTGATTTCGGTGTTTATTATGACTATGAGTAGGTATGTTGGAGAAATTGATCCCTCACAAATCAATAGTGGTTAGATGTTCTACATGTGTATAGCATCACTAATTGTACCTCCTTGAACCAAAGGCATCATTTGGACCATTGATTTGATACTTAAACCTGCAATACAGGATGTGGAAAGAAGATTCTAAACAAAGTAAATTTAAAAGCATAATACCGGATGTAGAGATTCGGTTGAGAAAAGAAAAATATTGGATGTTGACATCCATAAAATGAAGAATCGAATGTCGACGTCCGTAAATGAAAAAGAGAAAGGTAACCTGATATGGTTATCCGTAACGGATAAAAATTATAAAAAATAAAAAATATTGGATGTCGACATTTGTAAAACAAAAGGAGAAACCAAATATTGACATTCGTAAGAAAAAAATTGGAGGTGGGATCAGTTAATTAGTGTGTCTTAAATAGAAGAGAAAAAAATATATATTTAATTTTAAACAGAGAGGCAAAGTGAGAACTTAAAAGAGTTTTGGAAGTGAAGAAATGGTGTGTTGGATGAAGAATACAACATTTAAAGAAATTAATAACATTGAGGTGACTTTTAATGGAAGATACACACGACTTTATGCTCTCTTTGGATCTGCATGAGTATTGTTTATTCGGATGGAAAGTGACTTGAAAACATGTTTGGATATGCTTGTTTGCGTTGATTTATGAGTGTGGATTTGCATGTGAGTTGCAAATTTTGCCACTCTCTAAAATAAAGAGATATGCAGGGAAAGTCAGCTAATCGTATTAATATTACTTCATTGTCCATCTTTTTTAACAATTTAATTCACTATATATATATATTAATAACTATAATTATAATTATTATCATAATAATTAGTATTATATAATAAAATATATATAATAATTATATGTGTAAGCCCCAATTTCCTTTCGGCCTTTAAACGTTTGGGCTTAGCCTTTTGTAGGCCAAAGACCAACCTAGTAATAGGAACTCAATACCCTTTCCAGCCCCTAACCCATGCACTTTGTCTCATTTGCAGAAAATCATATTTCTCTCCCCTGATATTTCCTCCAGCTAGAGCTCTGCTAGGGCACAACGAACCTCCCACCTTTTGGCTAGCTACGTCTGTCCTACTTCCAAGTAAGTTAAACCTTAAGGTTCCTGATCTGTTTTTTCCCTTTTGCAACGTTTTAGTACGTTGGTCTGGTTAGGGTTTAACTCCATACCCTTGTATTTGTGCTGGTTTCCCCATTTTAGCTCACTACCATAGTTCTTGGAGCTGCGATACTCTTTAGTTGTGGGTCTATTGCATTTTTGGCACCTAAGCAAGGTAAGGGAAGCTAGTTTTTTTGTCATTTTATTGTATGTGCTTGTTCTCACTTCTGTTTATGCATAAAATGATTTGGGAAATGTTTGTGCTCGTGGGAGATAAAAAATATAATGTTTGGTTGGATTGTTTTTGGGTTGCATGCGTGGAACAGTGGGGGAGAACTGATATTCTCATCCAAGCGAGCTCGTCTCGCCTAGGCGGCCAATTCACGTTTTGAGCGACACCTCGTCTCGCTGAAGTGAGAGCTCGTGAAATCTCTCAGGGGCCACTGTTGCAGTCTCGCCTAAGCGAGAGCCTGCAGCTTAAACGAGGCAACTTCCCTAGCCTGAGCGAGGGCTCCTAGCTTGAGCGAGGCTAGTGCAAAGGAGTGTTCTAACCCTATTTCCTTGTATATTTGGATGATGTGTGGCATGATTGGTTTAAAATTTCCCTTTTAAACGAGGAGTATGTGAATATGCTTGGCTGTTTAATTCCCATGAACTGAAATTAGCATGCTTGGTATGAAATTGATCATGAATTTATGGGTCAGTGGTGTTTTGGCATGAAAGTTGGATGTTTGAGATAACAATGGTGGTTATGGTATGAGAAACATGATTTTGGTGTGAGATAGGCGTAATTTCATGAGTCTCATGGGGAGATCTCATGGTGGTGTGTAGTGTATATAATTAAGATAATGATTCAAGTAAGAATCGCATCCCGAAACTCTAAAGGATCAGTGAGTCTCATGTAGAGCAAACTGATCCAAGTTGTGAAAGTAGCAGGAGGCCCTAGTCTTTGGCAGGAAAACGACCTTAGATGCTTGAAGGCTAACCTTGTGTGTGATAGGGTGAAACCCATTGGCAATGGCTCTGCAAAGCAGTAGAGGCCACCATAAGTGCAAGCGTCCAGTAAATCCGATCTTGTTATATGTATCCGGATAATTGAGTCATAATGTCCTGCTTGTTTGCTATAACATGATTTTGTGTCTGCTGTGTTGCTTGTTTGGAACTGTCTTGAGTACTTGCCTGCTATACTATGTTAAGAGTATTTTCACTAGCTTACCCTTTTATTTTTGTTTGTTCTTGCTTTATTTTCTTGTTGCGATGATCACCTTTTGGTGGGAGCAGAGGGGAGAAATGTTCAAGGTGGATCTGACGGTAGCAGCGATGCAATTTAGCTTATCCTCTTAGCGGTGGCTCTTAGGACCAGTTTCATGGCCCTAGTGCCTTTTTGTAATTCCTTGTTCCAGGAACACTCTTTTGCAAAATGTAAAACTCTTGTCTAACACGTTTTGTATGACATCCTTGGTGTGCCTTGGTATCTTTTACATACTTTCTGAGATGACTGTAATAGTGAATCCCCATGCATACTGTTCATCTGATTGCTCTTTATTATTATAATTATGTGATGTTGTAACTTAGTATAATTATTCTATTTAAATGGGATGTCACAATATGGATATTAATAACACTGTATATTATTATTATTATTATTATTATTATTATATATAATTTTAATTTTTAATTATTATTATAATAATAATTATTATATAATAATAGTAATATTATTATTATTATTTTTATAAATATATTTTGTAAATAAATTAATTCTATAAAATAAAATATATTTAAATAAATGTGGAGTTAAAATTAAACCGTTTATATTATAAATTATTTCAAGTTATAATTAAGAATAATAATAATTATTTTAAGTTATTAATTATAATATGAATAAACTATATTTTTGTAATTTTAAATAACATTTTTAATTTTATTTGAATATCATTTCTTTTATTTACATTGAAGAGTAAAATGGTAACCATATAATTTATTCTATTAAAAATTATAATTTATTAAATTTTATCAATCAGGTCATACATAAATTTTGATAAACTTCTCACTCATATCCACTTAAATTATACCATATTTCATTTAATTCAAACAATCCCATATTTACATGCAGATAAACTCAAATCAATGTAAATCCACTCCTCTAAATTCACACTCCAATCCAAACACAACAATAATTGTTAAACTAATTAGTATTAATATAAAATGAGTAAAATTTATTTAAATATTTCACTGTGGGTAATCGTATATTACAAATTACTATATTGAATATTAATGTTAATTTTAAATTTAATTGTAAAATATTATTAAACCTTTTTATATTAGACTCTAGAAAGCAATTACAGGCTCCTTAATTGTTCAAAAAGTAATTCCTCCTATGTTGTTTTTGAAACGATTAAGTTAAAAGCCACATGCGATATTTCTAGGGTATATGTAGAAATTATGGTGCATGATTTCAAACAGCAGGTTAGTCCAAAAGAATAAACTTATTTGGGCCTACAAAACCCTAAGCCCACAACAAACCAGTCTACCCAAAACTCAACGTCTTATAAGCAAAACATTGACAAACCCTAATTTTCTCACTCTTCCATCAGTGGAGCGAAGAGACCGAGCTTCACAACAATGGTGCGTATTGGATTCTTCTTCTTTCATCTCCTCAGATGTCCTGTATTCGTGCAGAACTTGAACATCAGTTATACATGTTTTAGAGTTTGTGTTCTTTATTATAGTAAGGGTTTTGGGTAATTACAGTTATATTTCCCTGAATAAGAAGAGCAATCTCTTGTTTCGAATCTAGTCTCGGCATCAAAGAAGTAGGTCGTGGAACTGAGTTCCGCTAACCGCATCTTGCTAACAAAGTGTCAAATTCAATGGTCGTCTCCTCTTAAGTTTTCAATTATGATGGGGTTTTGCATCTTGTTCCATTGTTTTCTTATTTTGTTCCGAGTTTTTATGTGTTTGGTAACATATAATGGATCTCTTTCAAACAAAGATTTGCTAAGTACGTGAATTACCCGATGTTTCCTTTCTGACATAATTTGTATCGACATTTGTGTGTATACGAAAGGCGTTTGTTAAGGCTCAGAAATCAAGGGCCTACTTCAAGAGATATCAAGTGAAGTTTAAGAGAAGAAGAGGTGTGTTGTTTGTTTTGTTTCTCCGTGTTTAATGTTTATATTGTTTCTTGCATACATTTTTTTATAATTGTAATTTTAATTATCGCAGAGGGGAAAACCGATTACCGAGCCAGGATTCGGTTGATCAACCAGGATAAGAACAAGTACAACACTCCAAAATATCGCTTTGTGGTTCGATTTGTATCCTACTTTAATTTTATTTTATGTTATGACGAGATGGTTTTACGTGTTTAGAATTTATTAATCGTCCTATTTTTATGTTGAGACATAATTGGGCATATCATGTGAATAAGTGAATTATTTTACCGGTATATGTTTTGTTATGTGTATGTGTACAAACCTTGACCTTGTTATTAGACCAACAAGGACGTCATCGCCCAAATAACATCTGCTAGCATTGCTGGCGATATTGTTCTTGCTTCAGCATATGCACATGAGCTGCCACGCTATGGTCTTGAAGTAGGCCTTACAAATTATGCTGCAGGTATTTTCTTCGAGAGTTTATCTCCCCAACCCTCTTATCGTTTGAGTGTTTTGTGTCTATATCTCACTCTTTTGGGTCTGTGACCAGCTTATTGCACTGGGCTCTTATTGGCCCGTCGAGTACTCAAAAAGCTTGAAATGGACGAGGAGTACGAAGGAAATGTTGAGGTATAGGCGTTTGCTATGATCTGTATTTATATTCGTTTTTCCCTCTTATTTAGTTGATTTGTTTCACTTTTTAGGCCACTGGAGAGGATTATTCAGTTGAACCTGCTGATACCAGGAGACCATTCCGGGCTCTCCTAGATGTTGGTCTAATCAGGACTACCACAGGAAATCGTGTTTTTGGTGCCCTAAAGGTAGTCTATGCGCAATATGCTACTTGGTGTGATTTATGTTTTATTAGTTGATAAATTGAATAATCTTAATCTTTTTCAGGGAGCTTTGGATGGTGGTTTGGATATTCCTCACAGTGACAAAAGATTTGCTGGATTTGATAAGGATAAGAAGGAGCTTGATGCTGATGTTCACCGCAAATATGTCTTTGGTGGACATGTTGCTTCTTATATGAAGGTATGGCATATTTTATTTAGCATCGTGCTGGTGTAATGTTTTCGAGCATTATTGTGAATTTTCAAAGGATAAGCTAGGCAAACCATTTTATCTTTTTTTGCAGAGCCTAATGGAAGATGAGCCAGAAAAATATCAGACACACTTCAGTGAGTATATCAAGCGTGGAATAGAGGCTGATGGTCTAGAGGAGCTCTACAAGAAGGTTCATGCTGCCATCCGTGCAGATCCTACTTTCAAGAAATCTGAGAAAGAGCCACCAAAGGAGCACAAGAGGTAAATTAAATCACTATGATAATTTTTGAGAATGCTTATATATTCTACAAATAATGAACTATGTATTTTCTATCAATTTTTCGGATTTGCATAAGTTTCAAGATTAAACATATGTTTTTAATCTAGTTTGTGCACATTATTTGCTTTGACATTTGTAATGTCTGGTTTGGAGAATGTTTCTGAAAGTATTTCCATCTTTGCGTAGGTACAACCTGAAGAAGCTTACTTATGAAGAGAGAAAGGCCAAGTTGGTTGCACGCTTGCAGGCTCTCAACTCCGCCGCTGATGTCGATGAAGATGATGATGATGATGAGTGAAACTTCATCATCGGCGCAGTCTAATTGCTGCATTAATAGGAGGTGTTTTAACTTGCATATAGATCACAATTTTGGGATACTTTTGGAGTGGAGTATCTTTATTTTTGCTCAATTTCGTTTTCATCCTGGATTTTTGTGTTGACATTTAATTTTAATGGTTTATTCAAGATATTTTCTTTAGTAGTATAATAAGCTGTTTACAGTTTTTAAACCTAGCGTGTAGTATTTGTCGTTTCTCAAAGTTTGTTACAAATAGCAAAATCTTTCTATAATAATTGTTGATAGTAACGAAGATGAATTTTAAGAAAAAAAATCACGTAATTTTGAGATGTTGAGTGATTTAATTATTCTGTTAATCACTTAGGAAATATAGTTTCGATATCAGATGAAATTTCGTGTTTAAGATTACGCTCTTAATTTTTCACCTTGAAATACTTATTCTTCCTGTGTATGTTTATTTTATTTATTTTCATTTGCATTCGGTTGATAGCTGTTTTTAGTTTTAATTCTTCATTTTTATGTTTATTTTATTCTAATTTTAATTTAAACTTGTTGATAACAAAAGTACTATATGGATAGCTGCGTGATGCGGTGTATGAAAATAATATAACAATTGATCTTAAAGCATGCATGCCTTAAAAATAAATATCAAAGTTCAGAATAAAGTGAAATATATTTATAATTAACAAGTATTTACACAAAAAAATTTAGGTGGAATGAAAAGTATAGTAGGGGTTCCACCATTCACTTTAGTTCAATCTGTCTATCACTAAATAAGAATATTTAATTTTCACACAAAATGTTAAGTGTTTATTTTATTTCTAGAAAAAAAAAATATTAGTATTTTTTTTCGGCTAACCCATAAGAAATTAGGTATATTTTTGACAAGGTAATGTATAGTTTTAGTTGACTTACATATTTGTATTTTTTTTATTTAATTTTCAGAGATAAATTCCATGTATTTTTATTTATCAGCTCAATTAAATTCTCACTTTAATTTTAATTGTTTCATGATATGTTAATTTATAGGCTTAAATACCTTTTTTTCTTCATTTTCGTAGTCTTTGTCGTGGATGGTCCTCATTTTTATCAAATGTTTAAAATGATCCTCATTTTCGTAGTATTTGTTGTGGATGGTCCTCATTTTTACCAAATATTTAAAATGGTTCTCATTTCGCAATTCGTGTTTAATTTAGTCCTTTTCTGTGACGTCGTTTAAATCAATAACAGGTGGCATTATTTGTATTACCTTGTACCTGGAGTGTATTATACAAGTGTAGTAATTAGATATTTGGAGATAAATAAGTGAGCTATGGTTTTGAAAATGAATTGTTGGGCAATTGGTTTGTGTTGTTGCAATCTTCTTCTTCCTGCAATCCCATGTCACAATCCAATATTCTTCCTTTAACTCTGATTGTAATCGTTGTAGGCAACAATGTTGTAGCAATTCGTGCAATGTTGGTGGTTCAACGAGAAATGGGAGATTAACCCTGATTTGTAACTATGGAGAGAATATCACAACATTCCAACTACAAACAAATCCTAAAACAGAATTATGAAAACCCTAACCCTAACTGATTCAAATGTGCAAAATTTATCACAACTCCGAAAACCCTAAACCCAAAAGCAAAACACTTACCTCGTCGATGATGATTAACTGGAAAATTAAAATCAAACGAACAAATCGTCACGTTAATAACCCACATGTACAGTACACGTAATATACCCCAATACAATGTAATACAAATAGTGGAACTTGTACAGTCCTCCATTACTGATTTAAACGACGTCACAGAAAATGACTAAATTAAACACTACAAAAATGAGGACCATTTTAAACATTTGGTAAAAATGAGGACCATCCGTAACAAACACTACGAAAATGAGGACCGTTATATATATTTGGTAGAAATGAGGATCATCCACAACAAACACTACGAAAATGAGGACGAAAAAAATATTTAGTTTATATGTAATCGACTTACATATTTGTATTTTTTTTATTTAATTTTCAGAGATAATTCCATGTATGTTTATTAATCAGCTCAATTAAATTATCAATTTAATTTAATTGTTTCATAATACGTTAATTTATAAACACTAAAAAGTTTGTGAACACAGAAATAATGTGTTGATACACTGGTATTAATGTCAAGTTTTATATATATATATATATATATATATATATATATATATATATATATATA
>Ga0099823_1002233_pt1 | contig 17269 bp, 8 predicted proteins | sample CowpearedBW_FD_76831 | JGI IMG/M metagenome (GOLD analysis project Ga0099823, IMG submission 76831) | Root nodule microbial communities of legume samples collected from California, USA - Cow pea red BW | ecosystem: Host-associated > Plants > Roots > Nodule | place: USA: California | collected...
GGTAAATAACAAGTTATCAGTCGGTGGACCCCTATATCATGATAGTCTATCATGGAGAATAATTGCTTTGGGTGCAAACGAGCGCTGTCTGCCTGTTATCCTGGTGACATCTGATAGGTGATATTCTTATCTTAAACTTTGTTTCCTTCTCATTTTTTTCGCAGTTTACCAATACAAAGTTCTTACATAGTGATTGGATTTTGGTTCTATTTTTTCCAGCTAATACGACTTATACTTTTTTACTTTGGAATCTTGTGGTTGTTAAATTTTCTAATAATTACTTTTTGAATTGAAGGCACTGGAACCTTCTTGATAGATGTATCAACTTTTGACTGCGGGGAAACTATCTGTGTATGTTGAGAGGACCAGTGACAAAACATAGTAGTTGAATCGAGATACATGTTCTGTATGGAGAACTTATATTTTTTTGAATTGTATAGTGAATCATTAGATTCATGAACATTAAAAATGTAACACATACATTAAATACAAGAAATATAAACATGCAAATATACAGTTAATAACAACCTCATAGTCAGAAAGAGTGCTTGTATCTATATGTACTTATGCTGCACAATTTCAGCAACACAACCTCCAAAAATAACTGCTGTTGCTGCATAAAATTCCTATAACAATGACTAAATGCTTTTTCATTGGTCTTGGGTCTAGGTTGACTTTCTTGTTATACATATTCATGTATTCTGAATTCTTTCATTCTTATGAAAGACTTAGGCTAATTTAATATTTGGTGCTGCCATTTCTACATTTATTTTACCTTTTGTATTCTTTCTAATACTATTTCCAATACCTTGTTATTTGCCCCAGTTACTACTCATATGAAGCTTTCTTGGAGTTTGGATATATGGAGATATTTATCTCACGTGAGGTACTTGAATAGCCAATGTTTTCCTCCTCCGCTCTTTCTTTCTACACAAACCAATACAAACAAATCATTATGAGAGTTTGTGTATATATTTAGGATAAGATACATGGACGAACATGCTGATTCCTCCGAATTAAGCATGAAATATGGAATATAGGATTAGTCTACAATTGTATTTTATAGATGTCTACCTTCCTTTCTATAGAAAGATGTGACTGATAACAATGTAAGATACACTATGCTACCTTTTGAGGTTAAGTTTCCTAGGAAGGAAAGTTGAGAAAAGATTTTGTTGTTGTAATTATTAGATTGCTTCCTCTTACGATCTGGTTATGATGAAGTCGAGGTGGTTTTTAGATATGCTATCCTTATAGTTATGTGTATAAGTTCTTTTTCATATTTTTTAGTACATATTTTTGTTTGAACAACTTTTGCTTGGCAGACCTTTGGATGGACTCCACAAGAAGCCAAAATGCACGTTGTCACTGACTACTTTAGTCTTTCAGAAGTATGAATATTTCAACCATTAGATGATTTTTTATTATTGTTTAAATTCTTATTTTAGTTTCTAGTAATCATTGCAAGTTTTAATTAATATTTCTTAAATTCAGTGGAAAGTGATCGCTGAGGTGCTTGGGCCAAATCCTCGACATCTATTTGAACTTGATGCACTTAAACAAAGCAATCATCATCTGAAGTAAGCATTTCTTTTTTGAATTGTATACAGTTATAAAAACTATTATATTACTCTTTTGACCATTATCTGCAAGTGTTTTATATTATCATAAGTTTGTGCCATTGTTACACATCAATGGAACTGGATGTCTTACTAGTTCATGCTTTTGCTTAATTGTAGACAAACAGAAGACAAGGCTAGTACTTTCGAGGACATTGTAGATGCATATATAGCCTATTTGCAAGTAAGTTCAAAATTGGGCATGAAATATATCTTTCAAAGTGATGTCTTTATATGATATATTTTTGGGAGTATTCAAGGAAACCTCTTAAAAGGCAAGTTAGTCATTTGTTTTAAGTGACTAACTTTTGTTTTTTTTAAATGATTCCACACCCTCTGTCAGATCCTACACATGCACCTGTACTAAATACTCATCCAATGAAAACTAGGTCCAAATTTTATATTTTTCAACATCAGATTCATCCATCTCTACTGCTGTCTCATTCTGAACCAACTAATGTGAAACAAGCACTGAAGGATAAAAACTGGCAGGCTGCAATGCAACAAGAATATGATGCTTTGATCAGTCAAAGAACTTGGGGTCTTGTTCCCTTACCACCTGCTAGAAAAGCATTTGGTTGTAAATGAGTGTTTAGAGTTAAGAAAAATGATAATGGTTCTATAAACAAGTATAAAGCACGACTTGTAGCTAAGGGGTTTCACCAAGTTCATGTTTTTGACTTCCGTGAAACTTTTTCTCAAGTCATTAAACCAGTAACAATCCAAATTGTTCTCACTATTGTTCTTTCTTTTGGCTGGCAAGTTTTCCAACGGGATGTGGACAATGCGTTTTAAAATGGATCTTTGGATGAGACAATTTTTATGCAACAGCCTCCTGGATTTGAAGCATCTGATAAATCATTAGTCTACAAGTTAAACAAGGTGGTTCACTCACCTTCAAACTGCTCTTCATCAACTTGGGTTTATTTCGTGTACATGTGACACTTCATTGTTCATCTATAAAAAGGGCTCTGAGAGGATTTACTTTATGGTTTATGTTGATGATACTCTTATCACTCGGAGTTCTTAGTCTCATAAAGCATATTACTGCACAACTTCATGCCACTTTTTCTTTGAAACAATTGGGTCACTTAGATTATTTTGTTGGTCTTGAGCTCAGCATTTGTGCATTGCTCACATTCAAGCTCTTGATCAATGGGCAAATATTTTAACAAGGACTCTTACTTCAACTCATTTTGCTCTTCTTCTCGCCAAACTCAACGTGAAGAATTTTTTGTGAGAAAATTTTTCTCCTTGAGTTTGGGGGGTGGGTTAATGTTAGTATATTATGGGGTTTCCTTTGTATTTGTACAAATTATAATATTGTTTTCCCTTTTCTTGTACAACTGTCAACATTAGACAGCTGTCAGGAATTACCACATATAAATAAGTGATTGAGTAAGAATGTGAATAATACATATTTGTTCATCATTATTTTCTCTCTTCTCTCTGTTCCAATTCTCTAAGACTACTGGAAAACAACTTTGTGAACAAGTCAACTTGTGAACAGTAACCTAACTCGCAGACTTGTGCGAGTTGATAGGTTTGATAATAATGGCCAACAGGTTTTCCAAGTATTGTTCTTTTCTATTGCCTCCATTCCCAAATCCATGGCTTATTTCCATCTCAAAATTAGAAGAAAATGTTTTCTCTTTTTCGGTCTCATTACATACAAATGATATATATACATACATTGATTGAATAATTTAGGAAACAAGCAAAGCCTATTTTGGAATACAAATCCCAGAGATTGTGGGATTGATTTGCTAGTAATAAAGCCAACACACGACCAATATACAAAATTAAAACCAGTAAGAATAAAATCTGAAACTTCCAAAAATATCTTGACAGAATAAAATCTAAAACTTTCTAAAATATCTCAATGGATCCTCCTCTGTGTGTAATCAATTCAGTTCTACAGTTTCATAAAATTTCACATTATCTTGTAAAACTTACTCTAATTTATTTACAAATAATAAAAAAAGTTGAATTAGGAAAAATATGATGAATTAAAATAAAGAATAGGGAATCATTGTAAGTTTTTCCTGTTTTTCTGGAGGTTCAATTTGTGGACTGCATTTTTTTAAAATATAATGTGTCATTTTATTTTATTTTTGTTTCTAGTTGACTTCAATTAATTTTGTTGGTCTTCTGTCTTCTGTATTCATGATTAATGACATGTATTATTCAACTTCATTCAGATTACTGTTGTGAATCCTGCTATGGATAGAGCTTTGGAGTTATTGCAAAAATTTGCAATTGATGTACACAGTGGAAAAATTTCAGAAGACAGATTACGTTTTGGTGCAGCTTGGAGGCACCCCCCACAAATTGATGACCCTAAGTTGCACAAGGAATGGGCAAAGCTTCAATTAATGGATTTTGTTCAGTCTTTTGCTAATACAGGATTTGCGGTAAACTTTCTTATCTTTCACCAGATTATATTTTGGCTCTTATGCGACTATAGTTTTTTTGAAAAATGAATGACACCGGAGAAAAGTTATATAAAACATATGAACATGCATAAGGAAACACAATGCATGGAATGACCCCATGCTTTTTGTTTCTTCGTTTTTCTTATGTTTAATAAATTTTCATGTGATGATAAATGATAGATATCCTTTGTGGTGTCAGCAAAGCTAAGATGCCAAGGTAAATAGTACTGTCTAACAGAGAGTTCAAAATTATGGGATAATGTCCCTAATTTTTGAGCTTTTGTTTGTTGAAGGTGATTTTTAGGCTATACTATCCTACTTGCTACATGTAATAAATGTGAAAAGTGTGTTCTTACATACCTACAAATTATTATAATTATTGTCATCTCTTATAAGCAAGGAGGTGATGAGAAGAGGTATATTTTTAGAATATGTTTTTGTCAAATTACTTTTTGTACCAATGTTGTACACTTCAGATGTTCAATCCTTGGTGGGAGGGAGTATGTTAAAGATAAAAGTATGACCAAATTATAATATATAAGTGAGTACAAACCTCACCGTTTAATTCGCTTGAGGTTGAATTTAAATTTCACAGTTTTAAGAGTAAGACCTTTATCAAGATTATCTTCAGTGAAGTACTTGTCAATTTTAATGTTTTGTCTTATCATGTTGTAGTAGATTATGGATTATTTTCATGGCTGACTTGTTATCACAATATAATGGCATATGAATGTTCTTTTTTATTTTGAGGCCATCTAGTATAAGTTTCACCTAGAGTTTTTCACACACCTTGAGCAAGGACTCATAATTTAGCTTATTTTTTAGAACGAGATACTTTGTCCTTTGTTTTGCTTTCTTCCAAGAAATATACAATATCCGGAGGTAGATATTTCTGTCATTGACAAAACCTGCATTGTTTGCATTAATATCTATTTTCAGGATCGTAGTGTCTTTTTTCATAAGCAATAACCCCTTTGGTAGGTTTGACTTCATGAAATTGGGAAATTAGGATACAAACCAGTGGTGATACCTGTTGAACAGAATCACAAACTTGGTGTGAATCAATTGAAGATGTAGCTATGGGTAGGCAATCTTATCAAAGGCTTGTCGGGAAATTGATCTACTTGTCCCTCTAGGTTCAACATTGCCTATGTTGTAGAGGTTGGAAGTCTGTTCATGCATGATTCTAAGGAGATTCATCTCAAAGCAGTTTATTGCATTCTACGATACTTGAAAGGAACTCTTGGAAAAAAGAATTCTATTTACAATGGGAATGAAATGATCTTGGAAGCATACATATACAATTTGATTTTGTCCATTTAATATTGGGATTTGTTTTAATCAGGACTTCTTTCTTTCTGTTTCTTAGAATAAGCTTTACGGGAAAGAATCTTTTCTAATATTCAGGCAGATTCTTATTATTCCACTATCGACCACTATCGACTATATTTGTTATCTCAGCTATGGTCAATTGCTCCATGTCATTATCTACGGTTGATATTAATTATAAGAGAAAGATTAAATAAAGCAATAACCCAAAGTTTGATGCTATATATTAGGCATTTGGATTAGGTTTTGTTGTAAGTATCATGGTTTATCACCGGGTCAATGAAGGACTCACTTTTGATAACATTGGTATTATGCTTAGATATTTATATTACAAGAAGGTATTACTGTTTTGTTTAGTTATCAACTGTGCAAATATGTGGTTGGAATCTGTTGAGTAATGTTGATCCTTGTCTTCGAGCAGGTCAATTACCGAAGTGATTATAGTGAAGAAATCTTTGATGATCCATCTATTGTTGTTTTGTCACAGGTATGTTAATTTAATAAAAGCCATTGGCCTTTAGGATCTTCCTTGTCAATTTTTATTTTACTAGCTCATTCAATATGAAGTTTTGAGATGTAGATGATCATTAGTAGTTATTTTTGAAAGGGCTCGCTCTGATAATTGTATTTCCTGTTTTTGTGAAAGGTTTGTTTACTATGGTAAAAATTTAAGTTGAAAATTCAAAAACCATCAAATACAAGCGTAGGTGAATTATTGAGCTTTTTACTACTAATTATCTACAATGACAACCTGACCTAAATTCCTTAAAATATATTGTCAAACTATAGGAAACAGATAAACATTGAATTGAAGTTGTGTTTCTGTGACAATATGGGTGTTTTATTTATAATTGGGAAAAGAGATCAATACAATAAATAAAAGATATTTGATATCATCTACTAATTAAGATATGATAATAGAATAATATAGAATTGTTAGAATATAATCCGCTGATATAGATCTATAGGAAATCAATCGTTACATAATCGTGAAAATTAAGATGATTGATTTCTAATTATTATGTCTCTTTAATGTAATTGATTATATTTAAATGTATAAATACATATTGTGTGGTCTGTATTAGACACAATACATTGAGAATGACTATGGTGGTTATCATTTAGGGGTTTGAAAAATTTTTCATTCGAACTCTCCAACTCGATGACAAACTTGTGAGTTCATTGAATTCACCACCGATTCTACCAAGCTTAGGTCAAAAGCGAGTTTACTTCCTAATTAAGTCGAAAGCTCTATGTAAAAATGCAAACTCAAACGAGTTAAGCTGAGTTTGACAACCATGGATCCACTTGGCCGACACAATTTCAAGAGGCTTTAGATACCATGCTAAATTATTAGAGAAGAAAAACATTGAACTGAAATCACACCTTTGTGATAGTGTATGTGATTTATTTATAGAGAGAAAGAGATCAATAAAATCAATGCATGATATTTGATATGCTCTAATAGTTAAGAAATGAGCCTAGAATAATCCAAATATGTTCTTGATATTTTTTATTATAAAGACATGGTTTTAGTATTTGTAATTATGACATATATTTGTAAATTTAATGTCTTCATCTTCAAGAAACGTCCCTTCTTTGTATATTTTTGAAGGTGGGACTGCTTTATGCTCAACGGGATCCACCATTCATTCGTCCCATATCTAAGGGAATTCAGAGGTGTCTAGTTAGATGGTAAGTGATTTTCTTTTTCAAGTTTCAATGTAATAGAGTGGAATGGATTGAAATACTTATTTAAATGATGTTTGATTGCAGGCTTGTACAGCAGCGGATGCAGTTGAATTCCCACAATTTGATGCATTTCGTGTGGCATAGAATAATACGTGGACGATATTATCGTCATTTGATGGTACAAATTGGCTATAGATAGAACATGAAATCAGGTAAAATTCTTGATCTATCTCTTTCTAGTTTAATTATTGAAGAAATAAATGATAGATAGTCATGATGGAATCATTTGTGTGACAAGTACAAAAAGCAACGGATTATGTGCATTCACCAGGTTGATCCTTGATGAATGCTGAGATGTTACTTATTGTGCAGTTAGTGGAATGGATTTAGTTCATACATGACATCAAAAGAAAAATGAAGGCGTCACATGTGTGCATGGTGGCATACTGTGTAAGGGTTGAAGCTTCATAATGTATTATGTTGCTCTTAATTCGTAGTATTATTAAACTCAACACACAGAAGCATAGGTTACCTACATTTTGGCAACGTGGCATTTCTGGGACCATCATAAAAGGAAGCAAAACGATTTGTTTTTGGAAGATAGCATTCACTCTGTGAATGAAGGTGTTAACATACTCAATAATGGTTGGTTGAAGACAATAACCTAGACAGACAGGCTCTGAGGATGTTCCAAATGATGACCTACAAATTGATGACACCATCACATCTTCCATTGTCACAGATTCCTTGCCACACTCATTTCTGTGGACTTGTCTTCATGCCATGCATGCTACTCATTCATTGCATACCTATAGTAGATTTATTTTATGTTTTTTATTTTTTATAGAAACAATTCTTAAGATTCTTAGTTTTAATCAATTTTTTTATGTTTTAAGTTTCTAATAAGATATTTAATTTTACAAAATTATAATTTCATGTCAATTATTCATATATTATAAGATATTTATGTAACTTTTAATTAAATTAAAGAAAAGAATTGTGTAATTTATATATTTTGTATATCAATATTTTATGTAAGTTGTAAACCAATTGACGACAAACTTAACCCTAAAACGATCTAAACAAAATCGGTTTTATCTAGAAATATCTCATTTGTTACCGATCCTGTTACTCATGATGTAATAACTTGAAAGAGGATGCGAATTATTTTATATTTGTGAATATCAATGAATAGCATGAGTACTCTTTTTATCTTTTGTAAATTTCCACATAAATCTTTTATCTTAAAAGTATAATTTAAATAAAGTTGTACTATAAATTTTATTACAAATAAAATCAGCCTGTGAAAAAGATAAACTTAAACAAGTTACGCTGCAAAATATAAACTTAAATAAAGTTAATCATTTTTAAATAATTATGATTCCATAAGTGTAAATAAGAAATAAGAAATATATAAAAATGAACATTAAATAGTTTTTCAATTATTAATGTTTATTACTTAATTAAAAAAAAATTACTGACAGCAAATACCAAATATCAAAGAATAGGAATATCATAATATTTATATACATTCATTGACAAGTGGATAATTAAAACGCATGTATCTACTATTTACGAGTATTTATTAAAAGCATTCATTTTTTATCTATTACTAATTTTATTTTTTGATATCCACTACTATACACAAGCATAATGTTTTTAAAAAGTTGGTATTGTTTCGTGGTATACATAGACAAGCTTGATTAATAGTAGGTAATTTTAGAAAAATAATCATTTGATTAAAATTTTGCTAACTAAAGGGAGAAAAGTAGAATAATATAGTGGGATGAAAGTTATTCTAGACTATAGCTTCTTCAATGAGATATAACATACTCATCCTTTTCTCTTTGGAAGAAAAACTCATAATCTAAGAGTAGTTCCTCCATTTTAGAGCACCAGTTGGTTTAACTTTTCTACAATATTATTTTGGTGAAATATTGAATGAATGTATCATATCTTAAGGTGAATTGAACTAAAAGCAAATAAAATAAAAACAACAATATCGTGAAATAGAAGTCGAAAAGAAATCAAAATTACGATTTAACTTCAATTGAAATGTTCTTAAAAACAGTATTCAAATAGAGTATAATTCTGTAACGTCAGCTTGGGGCTGGAGAATAATGCGTATTCCATTGGCAAGAGGATTGGGAAATTAGTGAGTTGGTATTTCTTAAAAGTAATAAACTTTTAACCCTAAAAAACAATTAATTACATTAATGTCTTTAAATTTAAGCTGGCAAAGGGAATAGAGATCAATAACGATCAATGTTGCAGCATCTGTGGTTACTATAAAATCAATTACGAAAGGATATTTTAAGCTTTGGTGGGACTTTTTGTTTTAACATGATTATCGTAGGTTTTAATTATCCAATACTGATTTTAAAATCCCAGCTGTAAAAGGCACGTTCGAACAAAAGAGTTCCATGTTTGCAACACTTGTTTCAGAATAGATAGAGTCTCATCTCAACTATTACATGGTATATTGAGATACTGAAGTGCATATATATTGAGTAAATATTTTAACTAATCTGGATAAAAGAAAAACCATACATAAAAAACACCACACAAATATTACAGCATAATTGACATTATAACATTTGTTCGAGAAAAAAAATAAAATGGAACTTTATGGTCTAATGATATTTAAAGAAGGGAGTTATGGTAATTTTGAAAAGAAGGATGAGAGGGTTTGTGCAATTATGCTATACTTGTGAATAGAAAATGGAAAATTTAAAAACAAAGGAGAAATTATTCAAATTTTATTGAAATTTGGCGTTTGCAATTTTATTCAAAATGAATGACTAAAATTGTATAATAGGGGAAAATCCTATGGGGATGCAACCATACTTCTCTGGTAGATTTCTATAGCTTTCCATTCCATTAGATCTGCCGGCAACAAAATTACTTTTTCTTGAAGCTGAAAAAAGTCCGAAAAAAGTGATAAATATACTAGACATAAATAATGAAAATGTCTCCCCCAAAAGATAGCATGCAAAATTGCTTACTTTCTATTGGAATGAAAATGTAAGCTTAGACTTGGCCAAAACAACTCAGATTCAGGCATTCCATAGAGTACATGACCGTTTGAGTCCTCACATCTGTTTGAATTGCATGCTATTTAAGTATGTAACTCTGACAAATAATAATTGAGAACTGACCACCAGTATGTCGAGTAAAGACTTGCATATGGAATAACACACTTTCCAGGATAGAGTTTCATTTAGTTGTAAATGGCCCTACCATGCAGCTACAGTATAAAGTTAGTTCAACTTTTTTAGAATCATGCTGGCTTCAGGTAATAAGGTTAAAGTATACCTGAACAATGAGGTGTGCAGGATTAAAAACCTCTACTGACAAACCATATCTTCTCCAAACCACAAAGCTAGCAAGTAGGACTGATGTCTTCAAAAAAAAAAAGAACAACTTCCCAAAACTGCGCACATTTTATCTGAACATTTACATAACAAATATCATCAAGGGCTAATTGCACATATTAAACTAAAACAATAGGGGGGAAATGCATTCCAAACACTAACCACCGATAATTAGATACAGAATTAATTCATTGGCCTGGTAGTAATCTATGAGATGAATTTAGTTTGAAAATCTCTTTTTGATTAATTTCCATATTAAACATTTAAAATATTGGTATGATATTTCTAGATTTCCTCTATTTTCTTACTCATTCTATTCCTATTCCTCGTGTATACTAAATGACTTACGTCCTTGAAATGAGGAAAAAGGGGAAAAGCAGTTCATTTAGTTCCAATCACAAGAGGTCTCAACACTCCAGTTCCCATCACTGACCTTCAAGAATACGCGTAGAAGGATTCCAAACTTTTTCCCATCCAAGAATCCTGCAAAACAGGAGAGAATTATAGTTATGATTAGGTAAAGGTATGCTCTTTCAAATCTTGGAATTGTTCAGGCGGAGAAAATGGTGCTTAAGAAATGAATAGCAACGTGCAGCAACTCTGGAACAAAATATAACCGATAGCAATTTACCCTATCTTCATCATATATTCCCATATACTTTGACTAATTTTATGGACCTCTATTCAACGTGCAGCAACTCTGGAACAAAATATAACCGATAGCAATTTACCCTATCTTCATCATATATTCCCATATACTTTGACTAATTTTATGGACCTCTATTCAAACTACCAAGCCATATTATAACAGATTATCATAGAAATTACCACTAGTAATTCTAAATGCCGTGCTTGAAATGCTCCAATCATAGCCTCAGCAAGTAACCAAATTAAAGGAAACCCAGCACCAGAGGAAAGCCAGACCATGTAAATTCCAATCATGTTTTTCCATAATTAAGCACATCTATTCCTTTGGAGAATTATCTCCTTCAGATGCACATGAGAGTGCCAGCATCCATCCTTGCAAACCATGAGAAGAATCCTTTTTCACCATGACTTCTAGCCTTCCAACAGCCCGCTTTGAAACTCCACAATTCAGTAAAATGTTAGCAAGAGCTCTAAATGTGAAATCATCTGGTTGAATCCCAGATTTTATCATTTCCTTGAAAGTTTCTGTAGCTTCCCTTAGCCTCCTATCCACAGAATACAAACCAAGCACATTATTATAACTCAATACATCAGTCAAAAGACCCAGTCTTCTCATCTGTGTTGCAATTTGTATGGCTTCATCCAATCTTCCAATTTTCTTATACATACATAGCATCATTGCATATGAAAACTCATTTGCAACTTCATTCTTCTTCAAGCTCTCAAATATCTCTTTTGCTTGTTCAACCATAAGTCGTTCAGTATAAAGATCAATCATACAATTAGAGGAAAATATAGAAGGACCTTCATCTGACGATTGAAGCAATTTGTACGTTTCTTGTGCTTCGTCCAGGTAGCCTACTTTAGTATACAACTTAATTAAAGAGTTATATATAGTTGGATTCCCTGACAATCCTGCCTTTCGCATTTCGTTAACATATTTGATGGCTTCTTTAACACTTCCCGTATCAGCAAAAGCATTGATAAAAACACCATAAATAATGACATCAGGCTGCACGGCATATCCAAGCATCTTTTGGTATAATTCTTCAGCCATTTTCAATTGACCTAACTTCGCCAAGCTTTTTATCACAACACAGTATAGAACACAGTCACTCACAAGTCCTGCATTCTGCATTCTTTCAAGATAAGATTTTGCATCGTGCGGCTTGTCAGCACTGGCCAGAATATGTATGAGAGAACTGAAGCTGCATTCGTCTGCAACAACACCAAATTTCTTCATACAATCAAACAATTGGCATGCTTTATCATAGCATTTACCTATCCCATAAGCTTTAATCATCACATTAAACTCGAGGACAGTGAGCTTCTTCTTTTCTTTGCAGCACATAAATACTTTCTCTGCTTCCAAAGTGTACCCTCGTTCCCCATAAGCATCAATATTCGCAGCATAACAGCCAGAACTAATATTCCCGGCTAGGTGAAACCTCCTGAACCACAACCATGATCGCTCAAGCATACCTGATTCTACATACATTCTAGTCAAAGCAGATTGGGTGAACTCATCAATTGCAAGATTCCTTTCGTCCATCTCCCGGACAAGCTCTTCCGCTTCTTGGACCATTTTCCTTGTCGAGTATGCATACAAGAGGATACGGTAACTCACAACATCTGGCTTAAGGCAGGACTGTTTCATCCTTGCAAGACATTTAGCTGCCATGTTGACATTATTATTCTTAATATGAGCCGAAATGAGGATGTTATACGTCCAAGTGTCGGGAATGCACCGAAATTCTCCCATTTTCTGGAATAACAAACAAGCTTGTCGTAGCCTTCCACAGTTTCCATACAAGTGAATCATTAAATTGAGTGTGACTGTATTCAAGGTCATGCCCTGTCTGATCATCCTAGCAAAAGTTTCACATGCTGCGCGAAATTGACCACCCTTCCCATACGTGTCAATCAAGGTAGTATACGTATTCGAGCTTAAACAAACATTGGCACCTCTAATCCATCTTCGGAAGAAGTCTTGAGCTTTTGGGAACTCTCCCGCCCTCTTGTACAACAAAACAACAATCCCCATGGTGACCTCATCAGGCTCCATTCCTTGACTCTGCATCCTCTGAAGCCAAGCAAGAGCTTCTTCTTTGAGTCCACCTTTGCTATAAACATCGATCAAGGTCCCATACGTGGAATTCAGAGGTGCAACCCCTTTAGCATTCATTTCGCCCCACAAATTCTCCACGAGCTCCCACTTGCGCGCTCTGCCAAGGGTCCAGAGCATTATGTTGTAGTGAATGACGTTCAAGTCATAGCAACCCTTTTTCTTGAACCACTCGAATATTTGCAGAGCCCTCTGGCAAGAGACCTGGGCCTTCAGAATTGCACTGATTTCCCTGCTGGAGAGAGTCTCCTCCCACTGCCTTAGAGCGTTATCCAAGTCGTGAATGGTGTCGAGAGCGTGGAGAATGGATGGAACGCGTCCACCGTGAGAGACCCATCTCGTCGAACACGTGGAGTGCAGCTTCTTATCGACCCTCTTCTTTGGGGTGGTGGAATCAGCATTTTTATCTAAACTCAGTTTGTTGAAAAAATATTTACTGGAAGAGAGAGTGGTTTTAGTGGGAATGAAAGCAGCGGAATCGGATGGAGAAGGAAGTGTGTTGGTGAAACCCAAAAGATTGGTATCTAAGAGACGAAACTTGGCCAGCATTGCATTGGTGTCAAACCTCAGTGATGCAAACAAAGCACGACGAGAGAGTTGCCTCTGCGCTTTCGAATTCCTTTATCTTATTCTTTCGTATTTTCTGATACGGGCAATGTTCTTTGGGTATTTGTACCCCCATATTTTCTTTTCCCACCTCATATTTCACATCTCATAATTTGTTCTAAATATATTTCAGAATAATAATAGTAATAATTCAAGACACTTCTAAATTTTGCAATTCAGAACTTTTTGGAATATTCCAATCTAGAACTATATTTTATGTTTCATAATTCAAAATTATATTTCAAATTACATAATTTAAACATTACAATGTAATCCAAAATTATATTTCATATAAAATAGAAACTTATTTTCCTTCACAGTGGATATTACATCAATCACCAAACAACTTAATAACGAGTGAAAGAAAATACATCAATCTAAATTGTTTATGCTTTAGAAATATGTTGTGGATCCAAAAATTGTATAATTTCAATAGGTATTCTTTCTAAAGCAAAATAAACATATTTAGATTTGTAGATTATGTAATAAAAAGTATATTTTCAAATTACATGAAATTATATTTTAAATTATATAATCCAAAAGTACTCTATTTAAAAATATATTATAATTATATTTTATATTCTACAATAAAAAATACTACCCTAAATTATACAATATGAAAATATATTTTCAGATTTATAAATTTAGAAATATATTATAATTTGTAATGTGTCATCTAAAATTATTTTTAGATTTCTAAAATTATTTTTAGATTGTATAATTCAAAACATTTTTTTAATTTCAAATTGTACAATAGATTAATATTTCGAACTTTAAGAACATAAAAAAAATATAAGAGTGCTAAAAAAATTGATACATAAAAACAATCGTCCTTGGTTTGTACAAAATTATCCGCAAACAAATAAACAATGGGAAATTCGGTGATATTAAATATTGAGTGTCTAGTGCTTTTAATAAACACGAAGCAACATTACCTTGAGTGAATTATTCTTTTTATTAAAAAAAGATAGAAATTCCAATTACAAATACGGTATGCTCCACACTCCATTTCAGAAATAAAATATTGTGCCCCAAGTCACTTGTCTGAAAATGCATCTCATTTGCAATACTTGTTGAACCAGATCGCAATGTTAAGGTAGCTTTCAAAGTCAGATTGTGGTCTGGACAAAAGTTGAACCAAACAATATTATCAATTGCAATTATTCTAAGAGAAGTAAACAAGAATATGACAACCTTTGTGTACAGTAAAAGCCTTAAAAATTTTAGTTCTTGTAGATTCACAAATATGCAACTTTGGTCCCTGTAAAATTTTAATCATTCGATTTTTCAAAATTAAGTAACTTTGCTCCAATGTTAACATATAATCTAATTATTTACATACAAGAAATGTTATTCATATGCATGTGATAATAGTGTCAATTACTCATTTATGTATGTATGATATTAATAGTAACTTTGACGATTAACCTTAATATATGTTATTCTCTGACAGGTATATTTGAAATTCTCTGTTAACAACTCAATAATATTATAGCAATGGACCAAACCAATCACCAATTAAATTAAAGTTTTACAGGGACCAAACGTGAATTTGTACTAAACTAAATTCAGTAATTTGCAAAACATCTCTCCTATTAACTTCTCCAAAATTAGTATTAATTTATGGAGAAATTTATTTCACTATTTTTTAATATTTTTTTTTCTCTGGTGAGCAAATTTACCAGAATAGGCCCTCATTATAGACGAAAGAGAGATGTTTGTGTTAAGATTTGTTTACCTTTCAATTCCATGAACATCATTTGGAAACACGATGACTTTTGTTGGTACTCCTTTCTCCCTTAAAGCCCGAGCATACTACAAATTTAAACAATATGGTTTTATTTATCTGTCACACTGTTCTAGTTTACAAGGCAAAATCACCCCAGAGTTTGCAGCTATATGTTAAAGCTCAATAATACTTACTTGTAGTCCAGTCGAAATTGGAACACGGAGATCTTGAGCACCAAGTAGAAAAAGCGTTGGTGTTTTTGCCTGAACATATCATCAAAATATAAATCGTCAATACAAGATTTTAACAGCAAGCACCACGAAATGTCATAAACAGGCTTCATTTTAAGTTGTGTGGTGGAGCAGTAACATTGAGATCCGTTTACTGGATACTACAATACAACTTCATCATGTAATTCAACGGAATAACAGGAAAAAATGAAATAAAATCAAAATTCTAGGCAACAAAAGTTGCATTAATCATGAAAAATTATATTAGTTAATGCATTTTGTTCAAAATATTAATTCTCAACTACTCCTTGATGCCAAAACTGCAGGCTTGTTATTGATACAAGTGCTCTTGCAATTGTTATTTTCTAATCCTTTAGTTTGAAGCATGCTTACAATACTGATTAATAATATAACTACAGTTTAATATTCAAAACCATATCTGGGTGCAGACCTTTGAGAGGTGTGAAATAGGAGATTTGCTATAAAATAGAGTTAGATCCGCTGCTGAAGGTGCTTCAGTAAACTTGTCTCTACCCTTGGTTCCATAAGTCTCCACATAGCACCAATCAGGGATATCAGTTGTACCAACCATCAGTGCAAGGTTACACACAGGATTCCTAGCAGCGGCTGCAACAAATTTCTCAGGTGCCTACAGCAATCAGAAATACATGAAAAACAAAACCACAACGGAATTGTAAAAGCCCAAACTTTTAAAAGACAAAGCCACACCACTATTAAAGTGGATATTAATTTTGCAAACTTAGTTAAGTATCCACCTATATACAGCTTTCTCACATTTGAGGGACATGTTAAATATATCATTTGTCAACCAACTAGTTAACTTGATTCTCTTAAGGACTCTTGTGTTAATGACATTTGTAACAAATTCGTCTCATGATATACATGCTCCAGCTCGAGAGAAGTGTTAAAAATATGGTTTGATAACAATAAATGGGAGATATGATATGATTTTACAAGGAAACATCTTACCAAATATTTCTCTATTAGGTATTGATTTTGTTCTTTATTATTGTATTTCTTCTTCATTATAAATAAGAATACTCATGTCTGTACAGATAACACGAAATTCATCATATCCTTTCTCAGTTTCTCTCTTCTTAATGTGGTACCAGTACGGCACCATCTTTTGTGACCCATTTTGTTCACCAATACTTTTAACGACAACTATTATGTTGAAGTTGTTGTCATAATGTCAATCAATACTAATAATGGATAAGCAGCCCTCAGTACCATAAACTATTTCAGTGACTATTCTTGAGCACAAATAATTATGTGCTATAGACCTTTTTAAGGTTAATATAAATCCATCGTCCAATTATCACAATACTGTTACAATCAGAATTTAAAAGTAACAGAACTAGTTGCACCTGGCCAATCAAGTGGGTTGTCAGAAAGCCACCATGTGAGCCACCAAGAACTGCAATCTTTGAAGGACTGGCGAGTCCCAAGTCAATGACATGA
>Ga0099823_1002238_pt1 | contig 17248 bp, 9 predicted proteins | sample CowpearedBW_FD_76831 | JGI IMG/M metagenome (GOLD analysis project Ga0099823, IMG submission 76831) | Root nodule microbial communities of legume samples collected from California, USA - Cow pea red BW | ecosystem: Host-associated > Plants > Roots > Nodule | place: USA: California | collected...
ACAAACACACACACATATATATATATATATATATATATATATATATATATATATATATATATATATATATATAACACTCAAAAGAATTGTAGAATAATGCACCAATTTACCAAGCTAAGCAATATCAACTAACCCAGCACACAAGATGACACTTTAAACTCAATTATTTGGATCAAGACATTGATGTATGATTCTTGGTGGGTTTTTGCACTTGTGGTGACCTTTACTACATGTAGAGTCATTATCAATGGGTTTCACCCTACCACACACGGTTAGTCCCTTTAACTATCATAAGAACCCTGGGGCTGTTCTTAAAGACAAAATCTCCTATCCCTCTCACCACATGACTTATTCCACTATACATGAGTCTTGAATGAGCATTAGAGTATCACGATAAACCTCCAGTATTGACTCCTTACATTAATGAATACACTACTAATTAAATCAAATATGATTTCCCCCATGGAATCTCCTATATTCTCACACAAGCATTTGAAAACACATATTAAAAACCATAGAACGTATGTCTCTCTTGGAAAATAACTAATTATTATAATTTTTATCCAATCTAACTTAATAGCACATTATGTAAACAAATTGGGATTTTAGAAATAAAATTGTAGCTTGTGTAAAGCTCCAAAAATGTTGTATTTATATTCAAATTAAAGATGATTGAATCAAGATCCAAATGCAAAAAGAACCAACTTAATTGAATAACTATAGAGAAAGTTATGCACCAAACAAGTAACAAAGATCAATGTTGTCAACAACCAAAACTATAGGGACCTTGCATAAAAACTGCTCTCACACATACCTCCGATTCAAGATCTGATCGGTCAAAGTCAAGAATTATGTGGCTAGGATCAGCTATTAAAATTTCGGCTCGATCCAACGGTTAACGAAGTAGGAAGCTTCATTTTATGAAAAGTGTGCAGTGTAGGAAAATGGGTAGCGCCACACCATATGCTTCTTGGTTGTGAGATTTTAACTTGTTCCACTGCACAATTAGGTATCTTGCACTTTTATCTTCTCAAACTCATTTCAAAGTGGTTTATAGATGTTACCAAACTAAACAATTGCAACAATCAATATCTCTCATTCCAATTGCATTCTAAGCTACCTAAAATTTTCTAACCCACGTATACTCAAACATGAAATTCACCCTCATTCAATGCAATCATCAACAAAACATACTCAACACATTCCAAAACGAAAATAAGTACAATCCATTTCAAAGAAAAAGAAGGAGTTATAGCTTCGCTTGCATTGACAGGTGCTAACCCAATAACAAGTTCCAAAAGAAGAGCACCACAACACGATTACAGTTTACATAACTGGAAAACATAACCAAAGGAGACGAAAACTAATACCCTAGTAGAGGTTAAAGTGGAACCGAAGCTTCCAAACAAAAAGGAAACGAAAGGGAGCATGAGTTTAAAGTTCTACCTACATGGATGATATCGTTCAGTAAGTTTAAGGGAGAATCTTGCTGTGCCCTAGCAAAGCTTTTGTTTCAGATAAGAGAGAAAACAGATAGACTATTTTTGAAAAGGAGACAAAAAACGAGAGTTTGTGGCTAAAAAGGAGTTATGGAAGTCATTAATGGACTGATTATAGGCCCTTCTCAATAAGTTGAGTCCAAATAATTAAAACAAAAGTGGACTTCACATTATTATTTGTTATAAGTTAAAATTGATCCTTGGGAATATAATAAAAATGTTGCTGAAAGGTACACAAATTTATCTTAATTTGTAACACTTAAAGCTAATAAAATACTACACATTTCTAAGGACGAGTACCACATCCTTCTTATCAATTAACAAAGAGATCAATATTAATATTTGAATCCCATTTATTTGCAACTCTAACAACATCGATTAAATCTTCTATAAAAAATATGATTAATTTGTTACATCTACCTTCTATCTTTTCAATTATGATTCCTCTGATTTGAATTAGGAAAGCGTGTGCTAAAAATTAAATCCCATTATTATTATTTTTTTGGTATTTAAGTTGAAAAGGACTTTTAGCCCCCAAAAATTTTAAAAAATTAGTAGAACTTAAATATAACGAAATTTAAATTTGAAAATGTATGGGACTATATGGTAATTTGCGAATCAATACTAATCCGCTCCAAAATCCCTGCATCCCCAGGAGATATGGCGGGAAAATGTCCTTATGGTCCTTACTCCACCTTACCCAATATAAAAGCCCAAATCCTCTCGCTCACACATAAATCACAAAACGCACGTATTCCTTTATCTCTGCTCCTTCTTACTCCAAAGTACCTTTCTCTCTTCGCGCCTCGTCCACCATCGCCGTACAATTCTTTCGCAGCTTCAACACAACCTGATTCAGCAATTCCAGCACTCACTCCATTCACGCGTTTCGCTCATAAAATTTGGTGAAATAGTGCTTATTTCTCGCTTTATTTCTCCTCCTTTGTTTTCAATTTCGCCTTTGTTTTCCGTGGAATTTAGGGTTTCTTGTTCCGAGGGATCCTTGCTAGGTTTTCGCGGAAGGAACCTCTTGCCTTTAAACATGCTTATATTTTAGTCTCTCTTCATAAATCTATACTTCTGTTATGATGTAGGCGCGATCGTGAAATTCCAAAACCGGAACGAAAGTTTGTGGAGTAGAAATGGACGGTGCGTTTGACGATGAAGCTGAGCCAGCCGTCACAATCAGCGAGTACCTCGATGAAGTTGAGGAACGGGAGCTGGTAAGTCATTTCCTACATTCCTGCTGTGCTGTACGTTCATATCTATGTGAAATGGTGTTGTATGCTCATTTGAGATTCTTTATTTGATTGCGGCTACTTTGGTTGATAAACCTATTGTTATGATCTTTGTTACGGACCTACGGTTATTTATTTTGCGTCATAATGTTTTCTTTTGCCATTTCTTCTATCGTTACCTAAGTTGTTGTCCTTTAACAAGAAATGCGAATCTGATTACTAAATTAAGGGATATTGAAATGTCTGTCTGTCCGTGAAAGTCACTTGTTAGGGTTTTGGCTATTTTTATGGAGGCATTTGTGAAGTTGGTTTATAGAGATACTGTAAGTTATGTTAAAGGACGTGATTAATTACTGTAATTGAAATGAAATTATTTTGCAACTATCCTTTATTCTGTTAAGGGCTGCTTATGGAGCACAAATATGCCTTTTGAGACCAATAGTGTATAACGATGATGGCTAGCTTTCCTACATCTCATGGATAACTAGCAATGGAGTACGCCAATTCTCCTTAATTCTATTATATTGATTCCCTTTGCTGGGATAGTCTTCTGTAATCGTGATAGTTTTCAATAGGTAGCTGTGATCAGACAGCGGCTGTTCATCCCACTTAATGCTAACTTTGTTGCTGTTGTGTTGGTGATACATTACTCAGAATGTGGTATGATCTAAATGTTGACTTAATCGTTGTTTTTCATTAATTTTTTACAATTCGTAGGAAGCTGATTTAGTTCTAGGAGGTGATGAGGGCAAGGAGTGTACCTTTAACAAAGGATATATGAAAAGGCAGGCCATTTTCTCTTGCCTTACCTGCACTCCGGACGGGAATGCTGGAGTTTGCACAGCTTGTTCATTGTCATGCCACGATGGTCATCAGGTAGTTCCTTTTTCCCGGACTATACAATTTTGGATTCTACTACAAAATATATGAAAATGGATATGGATTTTGTAATGTTGTTTACTATTTGACACGGCATTGTGATAGTAATACATGCGTTGGTTAAATCATATGTATGATTTGGTATAAGGACAACAATTATTGAGAGGAAATTATTTTTTGGTTATGTCTAATTTGTACTGGGGAACCCAAGCTATTTTCCTCAAATTTATAGTTGTTAATTTGTCTTGTACCCTAATTATTTTAATATTTTAACTAGAGTCTGCTGGATCCATGATTAAGATTAATACATGCATACTTATATTGGGTATGTTATGATACTAGGACTGATACATTTTATGTGCAATAGCTCAACCTTTGTTCACTAGTCTGGTTGAATTTAAAACCAATTTAATTATGTTGATCAATACCCATACTGATAATCCATGGTTTTTTCATTGCTGTGTTCTGAAGATTGTGGAGCTATGGACAAAAAGAAACTTTAGATGTGATTGTGGGAATTCAAAATTTGGTGAATTCTACTGCAAGATTTTCCCAAGTAAAGATGTAGAGAATGCTGGGAATTCATACAATCACAACTTTAAAGGTTCATATTGTACATGTGGTCGTCCTTATCCAGATCCAGATGCGGAAGAACAAGTAGAGATGATACAGTGCTGTCTGTGTGAGGACTGGTTTCATGAGGAGCATCTTGGTCTTGAGTCTTCTACCGAGGTTGGTATCTCTGAATGTGGTGTTTTGGTTTCTCTTAATCTTTTTATTTTTCGTTCTTGTACTTGGTGTAGAGGGAGATTTGTATGCTTATTTGGAATTAAGTAATGTAAGGCCTTCTTTTTTTGTAAGCAGAGTTGCCAGGGTTCTGGTTAATCATACTATCAGTTCCTGTTGATAACAATTCATATATGTATAAAACTAAGGTTAATCAGCGTGTTAGCATACTATCAGTTCTGGACTTTATGCTATTTATATTTCTTGTAAATCGGTCTTAAGGAAAACTAGATTTGTGAACTGTGATACACACACACACATAAATGAATATATAACTCTTATAACTCTTATGTGCAGCATTTTGATTTTTTATTGTTCTTTGTATACATCAGATTCCCAAAGATGAGGAAGGTGAGCCAATGTATGATGAGTTCATATGTAAGGCATGCTCTGAGGTATGTTTCTTTCTAAAACTATATCCTGAAGATATATGGGCAGCTGGAAAGCAGACAGATCCTACTATCCAAAAGGACAAAGCTGTTTTGGAAGACATGCCTTCAACTCGTCGAACTGAAAATCCAATTTGCGACACATCATATAATTCTCCTAAAATTGATGAAGTACAGGCTACTGTTGATTCTGAATCTACATCTTTGGGGAAGAGTCTGTCTCAGGGAGAAAATACTAGTGGCGGTATTGTTCCAAATCAATGCCCCAAAAGCACTGATTTGCATGATAATTGTCTCCTTGGTGTTAACATTGTTGATGCTTCCCCAGTTTTATCTAATAAAGCAATGTTCCTTTCAAAAAATTGGAGAGATGCTCTATGCAAATGCAAAAATTGTTTGGAGTTTTACAATCAGAAGCGCATAGCTTTTCTACTCGACAAAGAAGACTCAATTGCGGAATATGAGCAAATGGCCAAGAAAAGGAGAGAAGAAAAATTGCAGCAGCAAGAAGGTGCCGAGTTAAGCTTTTTTAGCAAACTGGGACATGTAGAGAAAGTTGAGATCTTGAAGGGTATCGAAGATATGAAGGACGGGCTTCGTGCTTTCCTGGTATGTTTGTTAATATAGCTTACATTTCTTATATCTTGTTTGTTCGCTTGTTCTGTCACTAATTATGAATATGAAGGTAAACCGAGTTCTATCTATAGGCAAAACGTGACTGGTGCGTGGCCTTGTTTAGTTGTGTTGCGATTGACTATTTTATATGCTGTGACAGGAGTCTGCAGACTCGTCAAAGCCTATTACCGCTGCTGATGTCCACCAGTTTTTTGATGAGATTAAGAATAAGCGTCGTCGTGTACAGTGAGTGTGTTATCTTGGCTGTTCAAGGACCGTGTCAGTTGAAGCTTTCAGACTTTTATTAGAAAAGTTTATTTGTTTGTGTTATCTATTGTTCGAAACTTAAGCCTGCATATTTTATGATACTTTATATTACAATGCGCAACATTTTTAACTTAATAGACTCGTTTGGTTGCTCACGGTTGATTTGCATTTAACATATCTATCAACAAAAGTCGTTTATTTTTTGACTTCATTTAGTAAGATTTATAGTGATTTTAATGAAAATATTCCTAATTTAATCTTTATAAAATGTAAACGTATACTGTGCATTTTTGTTATTAATGGCGTTTGACAAAAAATGACTTGGCCAGCAACCTCACCCCACTCTTCGGCTTCACTGTTGATGACTCCTCCACGTTGTCATTAACGGAGGAGTGAACTGCAGTGGTGGTTTAACTCCGGCGTTATATTCCTAGCGTCCTCGCCACAAAAAAAAACCTGCAAAAATATCTTTACATTTTGTTGTTTTTTTACAAGGATCCAAAACACAATTTACTCAAATATATTAAATTACTGAGGGAATACACTCATAATAAAAGGCATCCCCCCTTCTAACACTCCCAAAGCGAGTCCTGTCATGAAAAAAAAATTGTTATGAACTATTTCATAGACAGTTGTGAATTCTAGAGCCAGAAGCTTTTTTATGTGGACATGACATTGATTATCGATTTGACATGATTCTGCACGATTCGATTGAATAACATTTCAAAGTCTACATTTTAATATACTATCAAATTTGTCTCTAGTATTGGACCACTCATTTGGTTATGCTCCAGTTTAGTAATTTTGGTATTGAGTGCGTGGATATTATGTAAGAATTTAATCTTAAAAAGTTTAATTCAATTTTGTAAAACAGATTTGATGCATGGATAGATGTAAGTGATCCAGTAACAAGAACTTGTAAAAAATGTCAGATTCTAGGAATACATTTACTTCGTGTTTAAATGTAGAGAAACCTAATTGTAAGCAATTAAATTCCAATCAATTATAAATTCACTTGTTCAGATCAGAAAGTTTGGCAAATGTTTCCTTTGAATATTGGAACAAATATAAATTTTGCTCTCTGTGATTTTCTTTTCTTTCCTCACCCACTCTCTGTTGTGTTGTGCATCACAGCAACCATCGATCTTAGGATTCCGACAACAATCAAACGACAAAACTTGAGTGTTGAAAAGTTTTAACAAGATTCAACTTATCATTTGCTAAGGAAGAATATTCAATCACAATCGTTATGTGTTGTGGCGGATGCTCATACGCACAGCTTATAAACCTGAGTATATACACGCATTCTACTCGCAAACCAATGATCAATTTGCCAGCCAATTCTGTAATACTGCATCTTCTTTATATTTCCCCTTTTCTCTTTTAAATTTTATTAAATAGTTAAGAAAATTTCTTTTCTTTCAAACATAGCATAGTCAAATCACTCTTTCTCTAACCCATGTGAACAACAACTACAACAACAGATCTCCAGCAAGAATTGAAAATTGAATTTCGTGGGTCATCAATGAGGCCACCTAGCTATGTAGTCCGTTTGGCACAATAACATACTGAGCTGGACCTTCCCTTAAGACGGTGCCGAACCATAAATACTTATTAAATTCACTTTTTAATCATAACATTTTTAAATTAAATTTTCTTAATATCTCACATTTGACCAAAAAAAACAAATTAAGACAAAACTTTACCTCCTCACACTTGGATAAATAACAAAATGCGTGTACGGCTTCCAGTCTGAAACGCACATTCACTACAAAACCCTCTCAAATACTTTAAACGATGCTGAACCGTGCATTTTTGAACTTCAACTTTACACCGCCTCTTCAATGAACTTCATAAAAACTTTTGATATATAAGAAATTTTCATGTTTAGCCTCACAAATCATGTGTCCTTGTGTTCAATACGTATTAGACAAAAGACATTATTTTTTTGTTTTGTTAACATAATTTAGATATGGCTACAATAACTTTTCTAAACACTCATAAATTTGTAAATCATTATAAAACTAAACAACAAGTTTTATTTAATTATTACTTTATTTATATATATATATATATACGAATTAGATTCACTTTTATATTAGATGACAATATAATTAAATTATTGACTAATTCGATTTAAAAGAAGTTTATATATATATATATATATATATATATATATACACGAATTAGATTCACTTTTATATTAGATGACAATATAATTAAATTATTGACTAATTCGATTTAAAAGAAGTTTTAATATATAAATATTGGTTGTTGAATAGATCTCCATCTTACATTTTGAAGATTATACAAATATTTTTGTTAATCTCTGTGTTTTATTGAATGAATTTTTTAATTTATTGAAAAAATTTAACAACAAATAAAACCATAGGCAAATTTACATAAAAAATTTATAAATAATTTTAACTCAAAATCTTAAGAGCTCACCTTACTTAAAATCTTATTCATTATAAAGTGTTTACTTTTGATTTTTTATTCTGTACGAAACTTAAATTTATACATGAAGTCCTAACATTATGGACCATTTCCAACCATACAGATAATAATCTCGTATGATGGGAAAACACAATACCAGTACATTTGTAATTAACTTTAAAATTATTCATGTGAATTACCATTTAATTGTTATGTCATTTTTGTCTTGGTGCAATATTATGATACCTGGGTGATTAAGTTCAATTTCTGTGTTGAGATTTTGAGGTGGGGTAACCTAAAAATCTCTGGTTCAGATTTGGCCATTGGCTGATTCCAACACGAACATAAACTTTGTCAACGAAACATTTTAAGGCAGAGAGAGACAAGAGTAGGTTTTGTGGATCCTATCCGCGTCAGGAATAGGATTGTGTGCATGTGTTTCTATAGTTTATTACTATTTTCATCAAATATATTATTAAACTACACTTGTCACGTCTCACCTAAACCTTACACCTGTCATTTGCCCATCTTTTTGTTTTTCTCCTGTCATCAAACAAGTAAAAGTTTAAGCACATTATTATAACAAAATACATGAAATTAACAAATCATAAGGTTTAAGACAATTTCATCCAATTTTTTTTATTTTATTTCAGATTTAATTTTTTTTTTACCTTTTTCACAACCAAAATGACCATAACTTCAATCTTTTTTACCCATTTAAAATTCAGAAAGTGTGGAATCATCATATTTTTTTTCAATTCAACCATTGAGTAAAATAGTGTTTTTTGGCAGCATAACTGTAATTAGAAAAAATTTGGTGTTTGTCATTGACTGCAGGTGGGTATGACTGAAGACAAGTAATAATATTTAGTTGAAAGAGATTTCAAGAGAGAACACGTAAATCATGCCTTATTAATAGATAACCAATAGGAAAAACAGAACAAATTTCAGATTAATTATTAATTGATAAGTATACAGATTTTGTATTTATTGGATTTTTCACTAATTAATTCATATGATTAATATCTACATAAAATAACCTTTTATCTCATAAGTTCAATTTCTAATAAATTCAAACTCTGAAATTATTAACATTTATTCAAAATAGTAATTTCTAATAAATTCATCAAATTAATACGAAATTAACATGTTATAATAATTTAGTGTTATTAACAATGACACAAAAGAGCTCAGGTCTTTTATTAATTTTTTAGGTATTGCTCTATGCCGAATATTAAAATTATACTAAAATTATATTGTATTAATATTTTAAATATTTTTTTAAAATATTTTAAAATATAAAAAATCAATGGTAATTATACAGAAACACATTAAAACAAATAACGAATTCAAATTTTTTTAACAGAAAATTTAAATTCAGAGAAAAATAAAATAAAAAAGAATCAAATTCGTCAGAAACAAATTCTCATTTGTACAGGAATGTGCAGAGAGAGAAAATTAACCTTCTTCCCACAAACTGGTTTTGCAGACAAATAAATAATTCAAATGTCAAGGTCACCGCCAGCAGCCCCAATTATTGAGTTTATTTAGTTACATTTTGTTTAACAAGTGTTACGTTTTCTGAAAAGAAACTTTGACAAATGGGAAAACACCGATGATAATAATAATGATAATAACAATAATAATATATTAAAAGAGAGACAAAACTATTAATTTAACTCCAATTAAATAACGTAACGCGTCACTGTATCAGAAAAACAAAAAGCAGAAGAATATGCATATAAATAAACGTTTTCCCAAGAGTCTAGTAGTGTCTACAAAAAATCCGTGAACCCTATTCTCTGAGAATCCGTGAACCAGATTTTCTTACTTTGTTAAATACCTAATTCAGATTGAAAATCAAAGCAAGAGTTGGAGAATCATGGGGAACTGCATGGAGACAGAACAAGATCATGCAGAGAAAGAAAGAGGAAGAAGAATCGGCGAAGAGAAGAATGGTGTGAGCATGAAAGTTGTGGTGACGAAGGAGGAGCTGAAATGGCTGATACTGAAACTGAAGGAAGAGAAAGGAATGAGATTGGAGGAAATGGTGGCAGAGATAGAAAGAGGGAGAGAAGAGAAAGTTGAAGGGTGGAAACCTTCCTTGGATAGCATCATGGAAGCTCCTGAAATGCTTGAAATCGCATCATCTTTTTCTTACACTTAGCCACACCACAACTTTCTCTGTAAATTCTCTTCTTTTCTTTTTCCATTGTTTTAGAATACTCAAACATCGTCGACTCAGGATTTTCTTTTGTTTTTCTTTCACCACTTTAATACTATGGTAGATTTATGGCAGATGGTGTGTTCATTGCGGTGTTAGATGAAAGTGAGAAAGTTTAGTATCATATATAAATGTAATCTCGTAAGTTTAATGTTTTAAGATTTTGGAGGAGGGTTAATTTTTTATTGACTTTTTGGCTGTTGTACTCAGGTGAGCATTAAAAATATAGTGTATAAATATTTTTAATATATTTTTAATATATTTTAAAACGTCAAAATTAATAGTAATCCGTGTATTATGAAGACACAATAGAAAATCCAGATTCGAGAGTGGTGTGAATCTTTATGTTTTAAGATTTTGAATTAAAAATTTTATGAATAACTATTTTTGAGTTAATTTTTGTGGTTTTGTCTTAATAATCACAAAATTAAATTTCTTAAATATTAATTAAATAATGAAACTGAACCAGAGATCAGAGAGGTTTTATTCCAGGATGACACCATTGATTTTACCTTATATTTTTAAAAAAAGGATAAAAGTATGGATTCTAAGAATAATGGCTAGCAGTTTATTTTCCAAAATTATCATTTGAGATCTATCTCTTTCTCTTATATCTATTTCACAATTTTTTTAATAATAAAATATTGTTAAATTTAAATATAAACAACTTGAATTTTGGAATAAAATAATATAATTTATGATTGTTAGATAGTTGTATCTATAATCTATAATAATATATAAAGAGAATTCTTTCTTTTGTGTCTACTTCTATTTTTTAACTTTATCCTTAATTATTATTTTAAAAATTAATTATTTTATAATTAATGTTTAACCATTTTTTTATTTCTTTTATTTTGACCATTATTCTAAAAAACTTTTTTTTAATAATTATTTTAAAATTTATTATATATATTTTGTAAGTAAATATTATTTATCTTAATTCATATTTTTATGAATATTAAAAAATACAAATATGATAATGCTTGTATTTTTGCTGATAAGATATAATAGCTGTCACTAATGCGTTTTTTCAACTTTCCATTTATGATTTTATGGTAGAATTTTATTCAAAAATATAATTTTTCAAGTTCATACACGTATAATTGTATTTATATAGAATATTTTATCACTAATTAATAATATAAATAATAAACTATTTATTTTGTGATTACTTTTCTTATTATTAAAAAATAAAATTAGAACATATCAATTTCTTTTATGTTTTTTTACTATTTAAGGACAAAAATTTAAAAATAAAAAAATAATTTGAATTTTTAATAAGATCATCAAGAATTACTCGAACTAAATTTTTCATAACTTTAAATTTAAATACCATTAGTAACTATGGAAAGATATATATTTCTTTTAATATATTGATTTCCATAACTTTCCTCACGATACATATTATTCAAAATTTAATATATAAATTTCTTGAATATTTAAATTTTTATTTTTTAATTAAATTTTTATTATTTAACTTTTTCATTAACGATAGAACTGTCATTTTATTATCTGAAACCTCATAATATGACGATGATTCTTTATTATTTTGAACTTATTGTGATATATCCTATTATAATATATTTGTGATGTCTTTTTAATATAAGAAAAGGGTTAAATATGTTTTTGGTCCTTCAAGTTTCAGTGAAATTTGGAATTAGTCCCTCTTCGAAACTTTATACCAATTTAGTCCTTCATCTTTAAAAAATGCATGAATTTAGTCCTTTTAACCAAATTTGGTTAAGTTTATCTGACGTTTCAAGCGCATTTCATGATAGTATTTGAATTGTTTATATTGTTTAATACATTTTCGCTTTAACGTTAACTCAAATATTATCATAAAATGCGTTTAAAATATCAAATAAACTTAACAAAATTTGGTAAGAAGGACTAAATCCACGCATTTATAAAGATGAAGGACTAAATTGGTATAAAGTTTCAAAGAAGGACTAATTCCAAAATTCACTAAAACTTGAGGGACCAAAAACATATTTAACCCATAAGAAAATGATATTATGACTTTTATTTTTTAATTTTTATCATTTATTATTTGATTTAGTTTAGTGTGAGTAATTATTTATTTAAAAAAATAATGATATACTAATTAATGATTTATACTATCATATTAAATTACGTCAAAAAATAAAAGACGAAAAAAAAAAGTTATAATATTATTATCTTAATACAAATACGGTTTTTAAGTGAAATAATTAACAGATCCAACTAGGTTTTTTTTCTAAAAAAAAAAAAGGCTTCAGCAAGATCAACAGAATTGATATGGGCCTTAAAAGCCTTAAACTTTTTAAATACATTAAACTCTTCTCTACAAAACCTTATCATGTCTGACCAATTTCTTTTTTAGTAGCCATAATATATACATATATTTCTTAATGGTGTCTTATTACTGTCACTATTATTATTATTATTTTCTTAAATATTATTTTATGGTGTGCAGCAATAATGTTTTAGACATAATTTTCAACACGGTTGTCCTTTTCATATATAAAAAAATAAAAATAAAAATAGAGAATTCTAATTAATATATCCTCTGCATCTAATCCACCTGTTCTCTTCCAAACAATAAAAGCGTGAACATTTAGTGATGTGGGTGATTAGAAATTGAAACGTAATAAATGCTAATAATAATAACTCTGAACTAACACGTTATATGGGTGGCTGAATTTTTAGCAGTGTCCATTAATGATAGGACCAACACACACATCACACGGCTCATCAATTAAAACTTCATACTTTTTTTTTTCTTCTATTTCTACGAAAAGGATCCATAAAACAACTTCCTTCATCCTCATTCAAATTGTTATTATGGGATCTAATTAAAAAATTGTTACACTTAACATTTTTATTATTATTTTTTCTTTACAAATATAAAAATTAACTTTTTTTTTGTATTTTAATAGTGTGAAACAATATTTTTCTCCCAAAATCTCACCGAATTTATAGGTTATCCAAATATTCTGTGAATGAGGTGTCCGTTTATCATTGTTCACAGATGTCAAGTCAACGCAAGTTTGTGTTACTTTTCGTGAAGGTAAATTTGCTAACGCTTTAGTCAAACTAAAAAGTTGCAGAAATTCAAGAAAGTGTTATGCAATGTTGAAAACTTATCTTAATGTTAAAAAATTTAGGATTAAATATGTTTTTTTTTTCCTTAATTTAGGGTTAAATATATTTTTGTTTTTTAATTTTTAATAAATTTTAAAATTAATTAATTTTGAAAATTTAGATAAATTTAATCTTTCATTTTTCGAAATACGTGAATTTAATATTTTTAATCAAATTTTATTAGATTTATTTGATGTTTCGTACGCATTTTCATTTCAAAATTGTATTTGAATTGTTTATATTGTTTGACATATTTTTATTTTAATGTTAAGTTAAATACTATCATGAAACACGGTTTGAAATGTCAAATAAACTTAACAAAATTTGATCAAAAAGACGTAGTTCATGTATTTCGAAAGATGAAACACTAAATTAATCCAAAATTTCAAAATAGACAAATTATAAAATTCACTAAAAATTAAGGGACAAAAACATATTTAACTCACAAATTCAGATATCTAAAACCATAACAAAGCAGAGTATTTGAAAGAATAAACTATGAGATTTTCTCAATAAAGAAAAATAAAAGAAGAGAAAAACATAAATGAAGCCAGAAACTACACAAAACTAGAGCTAGAATAGTTTTAAAATAAGAACTAATTTTACAAAAATACAAGAAAAGTTCATATAAACAACCAAACCAAAACCACTAAAATCTTACTATTACAATATCAGTAATCTGTACAGAAAGATAAAGCTAACAAAACTTTGATGTATGAATTTTCTGCATAACATCTCATAGGGTTTTCACATAGCACTATAAACTTCAGAATTTAACAGAATCTTCCTAAACACACATACATAGATATAATGAGAGCAATTATGGTTGATGTAAAGAAGACACAACCCTAACTCGGTTTAATGGCAGAGTTACGAGCTCACGTGCAACATCCTTGAACTCGAGAACTCCTCCTTCTTTGCATTTTGACAGCAACCGTGCAGCTTCTTCCTTTGTCATCTTTACCTTCACTCTAATCGTTTCTTTTCCTTTCTCCTTTTTCTGTTCTCCAAAAATGGAAGGTTCTGAATCTGCAAAACGGACACTTTTCTTCACTTTCTTGCTCGACTCTGAAGATTTCTTTCTGTTAATCAACTCATCTCTGTACACTGCTTCTGTGTCTTTGAGTTTTTGTTCTACTTTTCTACTGAGAAACGTGAACATGGTGTGCATCATGTTTACGATGTGATAAGTGGTAGCAGAGAGAGAGAGAGAGAGAAGGAAGTTGGCTACTGAGAGGAGTATAAGACTGGGTTAATTTATAGGTACTTTCGTGGAACAATTGAAATAAATTAATGAATTTAATGTGTGATTCAATAATATTATAATTTCTTTATTTTCGTTACGTGTGAATTAAACTTTTTCATCATTTTTTTAAATCAATTTTATTTCAATACTTTTTAAACAAATATTCAAATTAATTTATTTTTTTATTAATAGCCACAGTTGGAAGAATAAGGGTGACGGTGAGTTGACTCATCTTGTTGGCCTGTGGTGCATTTAATTTGAGAAAAAACGAGTTGAAAAATAGTTTGCATAAAATTTGTGGCTTAAGAGATATGATCGTGGGTTTCAGAACCTAGGTTTATACGAGGAAAATATACTTTAACTTTTTTTTTATTCTCATTTTTTATTTTTTGATGTATATTTTTTGAAGAAAAAATATAATAATTATTAATTAATGATTCACACTAAATCACATCAAAAAATAAAAGATGAAAATAAAAATATAAAAGTTATAATATTATTATAATTTATATAAATTAAAAAATTAAGAATTCTATAATTTTTAATTAAATTAATTAATAATTTAACTTATATATTTTGGACAAAGCGGAAGTGAGAATATTGGTCGGTTTGAGAGGTCATGATCCAGGTCGCATTTTTGTTTTCGAAATATAATTTTTCAATCTTTTGGTAATAAATAATGTAACAACAGTGTGGTTAATGAATTTTTCATTAACTAAATTAGCGAAGGTGATTAACGTGTAAGAAAATTTTGAGTGAGACTAAATAAACTGGAAAGAGAGTTACATTAACGAAAAATGACTTGTTTTCTGAAATTTTTGGCGTCAATGCGAAGAGAGATATGTTGGTGAAGTTTAATTTCATTGATTGAACTATAAATCTGAGTATTATTCGATTTGAAACATCGGTTTTATGATAATCTTATTTTTTAAAAATATCTTACAGAATAAAAAAAGAAAAAATAATTAAACTCTCTTATATCTCGATTTCTAAACTATACAGAACTATTGAACGTGATAATAATATAATAAAATTATCTTATCCTAATCGACCAAACTTTCATTAAATTATAAGTGGAAAAGTAAATAAAAAAGAATATGAATAAAAATATAATAGAAAAAAAAAAAACTGTGTTGTTTGGATTTTGTGAAACATATGAAGGAAAGGAACTTATTTGAATAAGCATAAGATGGAAGAAATTAGATGTAAATGAATGGAGTTTTGTCGTTTGCGTTGATGAGTTGATGCGAGTTGAGGAGAGTGAGATTTATCTGTCTCATCTAATCCTGTTTTGGCAGCATGAAGGTGATGTTTAAGGCCCTATTTTCCCGTCACTATACTTTTTCATTTGCTTAATTGCTTATCGTGTGAGACTCGTTCAACTTAAACTATCTTTCAACTTACAACTTTAATCACATCACATTTTTTGTTATCATATTGGAACTTATTTATTAATTAATTTTGATAACGATTCACTTTTGAAAAAAAAAAATCAGTAATTTTGATAAAGAAAAACATTTATTTTGCAAAGTTATATATATATATATATAAAAAAAATAAAGGTGACAAAACGAATCAGTATAATAGTCTGCCAAATCTATTATTAACTGATTAAAAATAAGTTAGACTAGACTGACACGTCAAACAAATTGACTTGTACAGATCGAACCAAAATAGATTAACAATTTAAAATTTTTAACCTGTCGTATCATCTTATCATTTTTAAATATGTGTTAAAAATCAAATATGGACATAAAAAATATAATAAATATAAGTGTTACTTTACAAACTAATTTTATAATATTAAATTATATTTAAAGTTTATTTTTAAAAATATTATTTAATTAGTTTTATAAAATTGAATTATATTTAACGTCTATCTTTAGAAATGTTATTAACTCATTTGAAATATGTACAAACAAATTATTATCCGTTAAGTCTATCAAATCACTAATATTAAATAATTATTAATATTTAGTCTATTATAAATAAATATAATAAACATATACATCGGTGTGATAAAATATATTTGAAATCCTAATCTAAAAGTAAAATAAAATTACGGTATATATGAATTCTTGATTAGGGTGGAGAGAGACAACGATTTGAATCAAATGGGTTCCCGAAAGATCTTGAACGTATTAAAAACTCATATTTAGATTGGTGTTTTGAAATCTGTTTTTACTTGAAAAAGTCACTACTTTTTCTACCTTTCGTAATCTGTCTTTGTTGATGAAAAAGGGTTTGGAGCCTTCTGAATGGAACAAAAAATGGGTTACGTAGAAATTATGGAACAGTTTTGGATTAGACAAGACTTCAGACTGGGTCAACATATTTATTAAGAGCGAAAATACATTTTTTTTTTCTAAATTTTATTAAAATAGTATTTAACCTATAAGTATTTATGTTTATAAATACAATAATTTAATAGAATTTTTTAATCTAGATGTATCTTTTATCTGATGTCAATTTCATATACTTGTTTTATGACCTAGACTTGTTATTTCTAATAAACTATAGTATCATACTCGAAGATGGATAAAAAA
>Ga0099823_1002240_pt1 | contig 17241 bp, 14 predicted proteins | sample CowpearedBW_FD_76831 | JGI IMG/M metagenome (GOLD analysis project Ga0099823, IMG submission 76831) | Root nodule microbial communities of legume samples collected from California, USA - Cow pea red BW | ecosystem: Host-associated > Plants > Roots > Nodule | place: USA: California | collected...
ACACAAAACATTATCCTTGTAATTCCCAATGGAGAAAGTGATGAGAACTTGTTTATCCACATTTATTTCACCATTTTCACTTAACCAAGATAGTTTATAGGGCTTGGCATGAGGGATGGTGTCCAAGCCAAGCTTGTCCACTACCTTGTGCTAGCCACATTGACATAACTTCCACCATCAATAATAAGGGAGCAAGTCTTTTTGTTGATGAGGCATCTTGTATGAAAAATAATTTCCCTTTGAGATTCAAATTCCTTTGGGACTTGGCCCAACATGCGCCTCACAACTAAAAGACCTCTTTCATGAGGTTTGATCTCATCTTCACTTGAAGGGGAAGAAGTGTGTGATGAACTACTCTTGGGGGAAGATGAAGGGGAATGTTCACTTTTAACTTCTCCTTTAAAGTTCAAGAACATGTTCCTCTTTGAAGGACAATTGGAGGCTATGTGTCCAAAGCCTAAGCATTTAAAACATTTGAAAGTTGGTTTATCATGCGTAGTCCTAGTCGAATTGGGTTTAGGTGTGGGGTCTTGGGAGGATTTGGAAGGTGTTTTAAAATCCTTTTTCTCCTTACCTTTCCAAGGTTAAGAGTAATAGTCATTGTATGAAGTACTCTTCTTGGCCTCTTGTTTTCTTTTCAATTGGTTTTCAACTTTCAAGGCTAAGTGCAAAACTTTGCTAAGAGTGGAGTACTCGTACAAGTCAACTACATCTTGAATTTCCCTCCTTAGACCACTCACAAACCTAGTGACTTTCTCTTCTTCAAGCTCATCATGGAGTCTTACCTTTAAGAGCATGGACTCCATCAATTTGAAATATTCTTCAACACACATAGACCCTTGTTGAAGCCTATGGAGCTTCAAAAGAGTCTCCCTCCTATGATAGGAAGGTATAAAACGTTCGCGCATTTTAACTTTAATATCCATCCAAGAAGCCGCGGGTGGCTCTTGGTTATAATTGTCCATACAAATTTGATGCCACCAAGTCATGGCATACTCTTCAAACTCTAAAACTACCAAGTCTACTTCATCTTATTCACTAACTCTATGAATGCTAAAAATTTGATCCACTTTTTGTTCCCACTCCATGAAAGCATTGGGGTCATGTTCTCCTTTGAACTTTGGGATTTTAATGGGGGGAGGTTGCCTTTGATGTTGCACTTGGTGCCTTCTTTCTCCACCCCCTTCGGGCCTTCTCCTTTTTCCTTACTTCCATAGGAGTCCACGGAAGGAGATCACCTCCTTGCCCTTCTTTCCTCTCTTGGTTGGATTTGTTGATGTTGTTGCACTTGTTGAATTTGTTGCTACACTTGTTGTATTTGTTGCATTTGTTGTTGCATGTACATTTGAAAGGCTCTCTCTTGGTGTTCCCTATCTTCATGTCTTTTATGTTCCATTTGTTGGAGAATGCTAGTGACATCAATGATGGTCCCTTGATGTGCCATGGGATTCACCACTTGAGGTGAGTATGGAGAAGCCGAACCTTCTCTATTTCTTGCATCCTCCAAAACCGGACTCAAATCCATGATTTCCTATAAAACAAATCCAAAAATCCGAGACAAGTAAAGAAGTTGGTTAGCAAATGATAAGAAACCCGTGACCAAGTGTGGTCAAAATAAACAACCCAAGTGTTTCAATTACTCTCCCCCAAAGCAACAAGGCAAGGCTACACTTAAATCCACCAAAAAGGAGTGAAATGCTTTCAAAGTTTTTGGAAACCTTTTTAAGACAAGTTTAAGTGGCTTGGCCACTACACTCAAAGGAAAGCAAAGGAAGAAAACTACTAAGACAAAACAAAGAACCTAAAGACAAGCAATAAAAGTACTTAAAGCCAAGAAAGCTAAACTCTAAGGAAAGGATATCAAGTTGACAAAACTTTAAATCAAAGCAAGCAAGAAAAGCACATGAAAAGACTCTACTGGAAAAATACTTGAACTATGCATCACCAAGTCTCAAATAATGCATACACCAAGAAAGATCATAACTAAATTTTAAGCATGAAACTAATTAGCCAATATCACCCAACACCCAAATATGAAAACTAGTAGCATAACACTTAGTGGAAACACAATTTTGGTTCATCAAAGAGCTATATTGCTCTCGGTAAGATTGTAAAAGTGTACCAAAATTTTTTTTCTTTCAAAAACTAGTTTCACAAAATGATGAGAAAGGTGTTTTGGGTGGCTTGGACACTTAGTTCCTAATTTTTTAGGCCAAAATCAAGTTCAAGGAGCATACATCAAACAAGATATAAGGTGAATGCAATATTCAAAATTCGGTCGAATTCAATCGAGTTGGCCTTGGTTAAGATTTGTCAGAGTTGGCCCTGACCCAAATTTGGCCGTATTCGACTGAGACGGCCTAGGATGAAATTTGGCTGTATTCAAATGAGTCGGTCACGATCGAAATTTGACAGTATTCAACCGAGTTGGCCATGACCGAAATTCGGTCGAATTCAATCAAGCCGGCTCCGGTCAAAATTTGGTCGTGTTGGCCTCGACCAAAATTTGATCGAGTTGGTCCTAGCCTGAATTTGGTCATATTCGGTAGAGTCGATCGCGACCGAAATTTGGTCATATTCAAGCGAGTCGGTCCTGACCTAAATTTGACTGAATTCAGTCGAGTTGGTCATGACCAAAATTTGGTCGAGTCGGCCCTAGCCTAAATTTATCGTATTCGGTCAAGTAAGTCCTTAACGAAATTTGATTGTATTCAACTAAGTCGGTCGCAATCGTAAATTGGCCATATTCACTCGAGGGAGTCTCGATCGACGAATTTAGTTGAGTCAACCTTGAACGAAATTTAACTGATCAGGCCCTGGCCTAAACGTGGCCATATTTTGCCAACTCGGCCCTAACCCAAATTTGGTCATGTCGTCCCCGACCGAAATTCGTTCGAATTTGGCCGAGTCGACCCCAGCTAAAATTTGGTCAAATCGACCAAGTCGAGCTCGAAAAAAATTCGTTCGGCCTCGACCGAAAGTCAACCAAGTCCATCTCATGCTGAAATTTGGTCTCGTTGGCCCCAACAAAAAATCTGCCAAATTCTATGGTGTCGACCCTATGGACACAAGTTTTAGAAAATTTAATTTTAAATTTATTTTATAAAAAATGGATTTTGGATTTTGAACTTAATCCAAATATTTGGATCTGGATTTAAACTTGATCCAAATATTTGGATCTAGATTTTAAAAAAATTCAACCTACTTTTTCTAAAAAAATGGATTTGGATCGAAAATCTAATCCAGTTATTTGGATCCAAAATGGATGTGGATTGGATCATTAAAAATCCAATCCATGATCACCCCTACTTGCCACTGAACTAAAACATACTCTCTTGGTAGGTGGCCCTCAATTTTAGAAGCCACTATAGCAATAGATACCACTTGAGGTTGGTTTTCAATAGATAAAGGGGGTAGTTGCAGCTCTGGAATGTCATCATCTCCCCGAAAAGGCTTATGTTTTGAAGCATGAAAAACTGGGTGAATTTTTTAACCTTGAGGCAGATTCAACTCAAAGGCATTTTCACCAATGCATTTGCTAATACGTTATGGCTCATAAAAACGTTAGCTCAATTTTTGAACCCTTCTGCCTGCTACAGAAGTTTGTCAAGGTCGCAACTTAACCCACATTAAGTCGCCTAGACGAAAGGGATGTGGAATGCGGTGTCTGTCAACATAAGTCTTCATGTTGTTTTGAGCTTTAAACAAATTTGCTTTTAATTTGGCCAAAATGTGATCGCGACTATTTAATTCTTGCTCCACAACTTCTACCGTACTAGACCTAGTAATGTATTGAGGTAGAGAGAGAGGTGGTTTCCCATACATAACTTGATAAGGAATCATTCCAACCGAGGTTTGATAGGATGAATTATAGTGCCATTCAGCCCAATGCAAAAACTTTCCCCATTGAGAGGGTTGATGATGCACAAAGGAACGAAGGTATTGTTGTAGGATGCGATGAACAACTTCAGTTTGGCCATCTCCTTGTGGATGATAAGCAGTGGTCATGCGTAACTTAGTCCTACTAAGCTTGAATAATTTCTGCCAAAAATGGCTCATAAATATAGGATCTCGATCAGACAAAATGCTATTAGGCATTCCATGGAGTTTGCATATCATGCAAGTAAACAAACCAACCACTTGAGAAGCTGTGAAGTTAGAAGACAAGGTTCCAAAATGTGCAGCCTTAGAAAAATAGTCAACAACTACCAAAAATGACAGTGTGATTTTGGAATGAAGGGAGGCCTATTATGAAGTCTGTTGATATATTTTCCCAAAGGCTTGAAGGAATGGGTAGTGGTTGAAGTAATCCATATGATGCATGTGTTGGAGCTTTAACCTATTGGCAAATGATACATTTGTTAACAAATTTAGTGACATCCTTTTTCATTTCAGGCCAGAAAAAAATTCTCGGATAAACGCCCATAGGTCTTTAAAATTCCAACATGACCACCAATAGGAGTTGCATGGTAGTCTTCTAGTAACAGGGGAATAAGAGCAGATTTAGCAGAAAGATAAATTTTGCCTTGATAAAACAGAACATCGCTAATGATTTGATACTCGGAAAAGCCTTTAAGGTTTGCTTCCACTTGCTTTAATAGTTGAACAAGCTCTTAGTCGGTTTTATACCCTTCTTGCACCTTCGTAAAAGTGTCAAAATGAGGAACAATGATGCCAAAAAATTGCCTAGTCCAGTATGGTACTCTTGAGAGTGCATGTGCAACTTTATTGTGACCCCCAGCTTTGTACTAAATGTCATAGTTGTAGCCCAGGAGTTTCAGGAGGTAGTATTTTTGTTAGGGGGTCGGGATTACTTGCATCATTAACTCTCATAAGCTCCTTTGATTGGTGTAGATTGTGAATCGTCGTCCCAATAGATAGGTTCGCCACTTCTTCACTACCTCTGTAATAGCATGCAATTCTCGAACATAAGTTGAAGAACTAAGAAGCTTAGGGCAAAACTTCTTATTGAAAAAACTGATTGGGTGCCCATCTTACTGCAACACAACACCCATTCCCATTCTTGACGCATCTATTTCCCAAATGAAGTTCTTTTGAAAATCTGGCAAACGCAACACCAGGGCAGACACCATGGTCTGTTTAAGCTGCTTAAAAGCATCTTGAGCTTTTGTTGTCCATAAAAACTTATCCTTCTTCAATAGGTCAGTCAAGGAAAATGCTATAGAGGCATATCCACGGATGAATTTCCTATAGAACCTTGTAAGGCCAAGGAAACCTCGAAGTTGCTTAATATTGGCAGGAACAGCCCAAGCAATCATGACTTTCAACTTTTCAGGATCAGCCTCAACTCCATTGCGGGAGAAAATATGACCAAGGTATTCTATAGTAACCTAGGCAAAAGTGCACTTTGTTTTCTTCAAAAAAAAATTGATTAGTTAATAAACAATAAAAAATTGTTCTCAAGTGCAGTAATTGTTCATCAAGTGTCTTGCTATAGATTAAAATGTCGTAAAATAAAACTATGACAAACCGCCGAAGATAAGGTTGGGAGATTTCATTCATTGTGGCCTGAAATGTTGCAGGCGCATTGCATAACCCGAACGATATTACAAGAAACTTGTAATGGCCTTCATGAGTCCGGAAAGTCGTCTTATGAATATATGTCTCTTGCATTCTAATTTGGTGATATCCCGAACATAAATCATGTTTGCTAAACCAATGGGTGCCATGAAGCTCATCTAATAACTCGTCAATGGATGGAATTGGAAAGCGATCCTTGTTGGTTATGGCATTAAGGGCTCGATAGTCGACACAAAACTGCCAACTTCCGTCTTTTTTCCGAACTAACAAGACTAGGGAAGGGTAAGGCTTGCAACTTCTTTGAATGAGCCATGTTTCCATAAGTTCTCCAATCAACCTTTCCATCTCTTACTTTTGAAAATGAGAATATCTATACAATCGCACATTCACGAGGTTGGATCCTTGTAGAATGGGAATTTTGTGATCACTGCGGTGAGAAGGGGGAAGGCCGTCAAGTTTCTCGAATAGATGCGCAAACTCGTCTATCAAAGCAGTCACTGGTTTCTTGTAGAATTGGGGATTCGATACTGAAGGTGAAGAGGGAATGACTTAAAGATGGAATATTTCAACATTGGGGCAATAAGTATCACATTGAAGCTCTTCTCCGCTGCCTACCAAGACTAAAAAGGGTTGGGCCTGGCATAATTGTAAGCCCAAAAATTTCGCAACCCTTTCTTGGACAAAATTATGGGTACTCCCGTTATCCACTAAAATGGTAACAGTTGATCTGCCAATAATACCTTGGACCCATAGGGTTTGTGGAGCGGTTTAACCCTTTATGAATGCTAATGTGTGCGTTGAGGGATGCAAGTGTAATATGTGGGTCTGGATTCAGGTCTGGACTAGGTTCAACTTGTAGATCCAAATGTTCCAACAAATGGTTAAGCTCATCATCCATGGAAGGAATCTCTGGAGCTGCTATCAACAAATAAAATTTCTTTTTACAACGATGGCCACGAGCATATTTTTCAACATAATAATAGCAAAGTCCCTTCTCTCGTCTTGCTTGCAAATCTGTTGTTGTTAACTTGCGAACTGGAGTCACAACTCTACAAGAAGAATTACTCAACGATGGTGAGGCCGATAAAGGCTTCACGTGGGTTGGTGTGGGTAACAACCCAGTTGTATTGTGATTTGCAGTTGGTGACGTTCTGTACCCTGGATTGAACTTAGCAATGTTGAATCCCAATTTCAGCGTATTTGCTGTGAATTTCTCTTCTTGTAATTTAGCAAGACTGATTGCTTCAGAAAGTGAGTTAGGGAAAAACATAATTACCTCTCGATGTATTTCCGGTTTGATTCCAGAGATAAAACAACTAAGATAAAAAGGAGTAGAAAGCATATTCACCAAGTTGGCTAGATTTTCAAATTGCGTTTGGTATTCTCAAACAGAGGTTGTATGAGTCAACTTGAACAAGGAACCTTGTGGGTCTTCAAATTCCGATGGAGCAAATCGAAGTTCTAAGGCCCTTAGAAACATTTACCACGATGAAAGTTGTTCGTTCGAATGCATCCATTGATACCAACTGAGAGCTTCGCCTTCCATATAGAAAATGGCGATACGCAACCGCTACTCATTCGCAGTCCGGTGATAATCAAAAAATTGGTTCACCTTAAATATCCAACCTAAAGGATCGTTACCGTCAAATCTCGGAACCTCTAGCCTAATGTGAGTAGGTATGGGTTGGACTGATGGGTCCACTTGTAAGTTGGATTTCACTTTGGATTCAACTAGGGTGCTCTCGAGGTTTTCTAACTTGGTGGAGATGGTTCTAATGGTGGAGATCAAGGTTTCAAGGGTGGCTAAGTCAACGACACCAGAAGATCCGGCCATACTACTCTCAACGAAATCACCAATTGATAAGATATTAGAGAACCTGCAGAAAAAGAGAATAGAAGGGCAGGAAACAGAAAGAGAGAAGGTAATATGAGTGTTTTCTGTCTTATTCTTTGGAATGGAAAATCTACTACCATAGATATAGTTTGTCATGCATAACCAACAATAGGTTAAGATAAACTTTATTTTCTAACAAAATCCCCCATCCAAATGGGCCTTTTCTTCTTTCTATTAGGCTTCTCATAACTTGCTTGTTATTGAACTGCTCTCTTTTTTCATGGTTCATATCATATAACATGAACAAAAGCTAGTATTGTTGTTACCCCTAACATCCACCACCATGTCCCTGGGGCTTGAATGAAAAAAATATGCACAAACTCATTTACCATATACTAGATGTACAAAAGAACACCAAGACAAAAGTTCACTGATCCATCACATTTTAATTTTAAAATCAATCTTCTATATGAAAATGGAAATGGATTCTCTCATGTATTTTCAATTGCTTTCCTGGTAAACATTAAATTGCTAAGGCCTATCTAACACTATCAATACAGAGAGATACAAGACAAAAGATATTAATATGTTATTTATTATTATTTTGACATGTATCAAAATGAAATCTTCATAGATTTTAGTAATCAAAAGAGCTAATGTATATTTATTTTTCTCTTTATTTAAATATATGTTTATTAAGGACAATAAGGTAGATAACTCTAAACAAATAATTCACCATAAGCTTTTTAGTGTCTTATTTTCTCTTTTTTGTCCTTAAGTTTTATAAGTCACTCAACCACTTCCTAAATTGAAATGTCACTTCCCTATAGCAGTATCATCTCCAATAATTTACTAATACTTATATACACACACAAAAGATATTAACTATCTATTTTTTATTTTCTACATCAAATTAGAAAAGGATTGGAAAAAAAAATCAGTACTTGAAGAATATAAAATTGGGCAGTACTTGCTACCAAACTCTTATTGAGTCTTTAATGACTCTTAAATGAATTGTTTAAGTTTTGTTTTTCATCTAAAGCTATGATTCTAGGGAAGGATGACAATCTAGTTCCATAAGAGTTGTTTCTAATTTCTTATTAGAAGAAAATAAAAGTACAACAATATTCAAGGTGAAAAAAAAGCGAATAACAAGTTATATTTTGTTTGACAATTAGTAATGTGGTGGTTTCAACATACTAAATTTAATTTATGGTTCCCATTCAGTTTCCAATGAAATCAGGAGCCATAGATAAAAGAGTTTGTGATACAAGATATGTCGATCATGTACTTAATGTAGCTAACTAAATGTCTTGTGAAGAAATTTGTGAAGCTGGATTATCAGAAGAAAACCAACTCAGAGAGTGATGAAACTTAATTAGATCATTCCATTATACTCAGAGTTTTGTGCATATTATACTCTAATTGATGAAATATTTACAATAACCCCAAAACAAAGCAAACAAAATCGAATAGGACATGAGTAAGTTAGATGAAATCAAAAGAGGAAAATGAAATCCAAATCGAATGCAGTGAAACGAAATTGAACGCAATGAAACAAAGAAATGTAAATGAAAATGAAATCAAAATTGAGAGTAGAGAGATGAGATCGAAAGAGAAAGAATGATGAAAAGCAAAGGGACAAAATTGGAAGCAAGGACAATGTTATTACCTTGAACTTTAAACTCGGAGGGAGAACGGTGGAGACACGCAAAAGCTTATTGATAAATCTCCTTGGACATGATGGTTGGAATGAGGAAGCTCCATGGAGTGTTTGAGAGGAAACAATTGAAGATTAATGACTTAGGAGGTGCCATATTGAATGATGGTGGAAAAAGTCTAAAGAGGTAAGGCCAACTTTAGAGATAGAATGCTAAAGAAGATTCTAAAATAATGCTCTAGCTAGGTGACTCTAAAAAAATGTTTGTGGAATAATCTCAACAGCATACCATAGCACATTGATAACACTGTCGTTGACGCGATCAAATTAATACTACTAAACTATAGCAACATTAGTATTGCTAAGATAGTAGTCCATAAAAAAAGTAAGGGTAAAGTAACCCAAAGTCGTCTCCCAACGAACATGGAATTGTTTTTTGACAAATTAGTTCTTATAAAAACTATACAAAAGAGTTAGTCAAATAAAATAATAAAAATATGAGAGATAAAAATAAAAAATAAAATAAGATAAAAGTAATAGTAAAGAAAAATATGTTGATTCCACTACATTTTTAAAATGGGATTCATCATTTGTTTCCTAAAGATTATTGTTATTGATTTCTTGTTTATGACTTCAAATTAATCAATGTAACTTCTCAATTAATTTGTTTGTGTCCTTACTTTTAACCTAAGTAACTTCTCAATCAAAAGCAAGAACTTTGTAGATTAATCATAGTAAATTTAACCAAAGTAACTTCTCCATTAAATATTACTAATCCTAATCATGCCCATTCTTTTACCTCTTATATCTAGTAAAAAGCTAATTAACCAAAGTAACTTCTTAATTAATTCTAATCTAAGTTTTCACCTTCAATCAAAGTAACTTCTCAATTATTAGCAAAAACTCATGCAATCATATGAAAGTTTCTAAAATTAATCAAAAGCTAATTAACCAAAGTAACTTCTAGATTAATTCTAATCTAAGTTTTCACCTTCAATCAAAGTAACTTTTCAATTATTAGCAAAAACTCATGCAATCATATGAAAGTTTCTAAAATTAATGAAAGTAACTTCTCAACTAAAATTTAAAAACTCTTTGACTCATACGATTGTTGTTATGTAGATTTAACACTTAGCTAACTTGCTACAATGTAAAAATCATTACTTTTACTAAATTAAGAACCAAAAGACATAGATGAAAATAAATCACAAAAATCAAAAGAACAAACAAATTTATTTAAACCTCAAAATCCAATTAAGAAATTATGAAAGACCCGTGAAAATTAATTAATAAATGCGGTTAGTGTAAGCCTTTATGAAATTTAATTATGACTTGTATGACATGGAAAAGTATTAGCTCAAGTGGTTGAGAGTACTTTGATTGTGTGAGCAGACTTGGGTTCAAGTCTTGTGTATGTTATTTTTGTGTGATTTAATTTATTATTATTTTAACAAAATGCTTGATCATGTTAAGTGATAACATAATTATAGAATTATGTGAATTATAAGGAAACATGAATTGGTTGATTGGTTGTGCATTGAAATGACATTAGCATGAATGTGAAAGGTCAGAGAAAACCCTAGCTGAATGGGGGCAGCCAAGGGAGGCTAGAAAAACAGCCATAATGGTCCTTGAATGGTAATTACGAGCATCATTAAACCAAATTTTCGTTTTTGGTTATTAACCTAGCATTAAGACACCATTAAAAGGCCAATTTTAGGTTAGAAGAAAGGTTTGCAGTGTTGTCATTGTTACATAGTGAGAGGAGAGCGAAATTGAGAGTGTGTTGAGATAATTGAGAGCCTGTTTGGAGCTGAATTATGGGAGCGTTAAGGGAAGCCAATTTTGGGCCAAGAAGAACTATCACACAATTCAAAGTTAAGCTAAGGAATCCAAGTTAGGGGAGCTGGACCCTGCGTTTTACTTCGTGTTGTTAATTGCATGAATTGTATATTGTTTTGGATGCATATACACTGTTTATTTCACGTATTCTTCGTATTTCTAGAATTTTCCAAAAATCGCCAGGTGACTCATCCTATTTCTATGGAATTTTGGGTTCCTGTAGAGGAACCGCCTGGCGACATATCTCTTGCCGCTAGGCGACACAAGCCACCCAGTTTCTGGGTTTTCTATGAATAATCTGGCGGTGGTAATTGACCCGCTAGGCGACGCGAGCTATATTGGCTCGATTTCGATGTTTTTCTGAGTGTTGGGGGTGTTTGGATCAGTGGAGATGCAGTTGTAATCATGAATTGATAAAAAGAGAGATGATAAGTTGTGACAATTCGTGGTGGTGCATGAGGATTAAGTGAGAATAGCTATATTAGAATATTAGGGTTGACAAAATTGGGAGTTTTGGTGAGTTGAGTGTACTAGTCGTGACTGCACTAAAATCTGTTGTTGGAGATTGTTAAAAAAATATGAATAATTATGGCGTTGTTACCATGATCATGTGCGAAATAGTTGAGATAAGCGGAAGAGAGCAGCGGGGAACTGTCAGAGAGTCTTTGCAGGTGCTGAAATTCTGGAAAATTGCCCAGAATTGTAAGTACCGCCTGGTGGCACGGGGCTTGCCGCCAAGCACCAACGCAGGGCAGTGATACTGCGTGGCTTTGATGGCAGGCATTGGGTTGCTGTTGCAGCCTTAATTGGAACTAGAAGTATGGATTTGGTGATATCTTTGAGTAATTGATGATAGAGTCCTAAAGCATAAATTAAAGAGGTTGACTTAACTTAGGATGTGATGGTATTAGCTATTCTAAGACTTGCTTATATAAATGGTGACATAGTATGAATTATGAATTTGGACAAGTTGTGTGAAGGGGGTCCAGAACCTTGACCTATTTTGTGATTGAGTTTAGATTTATGAGTGAAGTGTTGGTAAACATTTAGATAATAGTGAATGGAAATTAAACCCAAAGCCAATATTTGGAATGAGAGTGAGTTGTGATTTATCTAGGAGGAGTTGACTTGGAATGAGTTAGGAATGGTTGTAATGACTAGAACCAAGGTTAAGGAATAAGCAATATGAGTACATTGTGGTATGGTAGGGATGAATAAGGTTAACTTTAAGAAACCAATTTTGTAGACTTGGGTGGTTGAACTTAAATGGAAGTAGGAACTTTGATAATAAGTTAGCCACTGGAAAAGCGATTCAACTAATTGGTGAAAGACATTGTGAGTCTTGATGCCTGGATTGAGGATCCAAATCTGTGTAGGATTACCCAAAACCCAGTACTGTGCAAGCACTAATACAACGTCTGTCGGTGGTTTTAGATCGCCAGACGATAGGTGCTAAATCAGAAAGGATCTGGAACGGTTGCGCCTAGCGGTGAGGGAGGGGGTATCGCCAGTTGGTGTCTGCAGCTTTTAAGGGTCTGAGGCGCTTGGCGCCTAGCGGTACGCATTCCCCGCCAGGCAGTCTGAAAGTGGGCAGCGCCTGATGCCTTGTGAGCACCGCTAGGCGATGTTGCTGCAGCAGATTTGGGTTGTGCTTACGTTGATGTGCGAGGCCTACAATGCTTCTATGATATCTCAAAGGTTGGCTTGCTGGTGTTCCTTGAGTTGTGGCTCAGGATGGCAGATGAACACGAGGAACTCTTGAGTTGTGGCTTGGGTTGGCGAGTGTTGTCGGTGTGAGTGTGCGGGTTGTGGCTCGTACGACTGGTCCAGTAGATTGCCCTCCTCAGTAATAACTGACGGTTTTAGTAGTCTTGTGACGTACAAATGTTATTCATAGTGGGAACTCCACTTGGCATTACGGTGTATGATCCGTAGCATGGTTCCCACACGTGCTCTATCGGTTATGACCGATAAGTGTGGCAGCAAGACATCTTGAGGTACTCACTAAAAGATGTAGAACACGGTTAACATGGTTGTGGCCATGTGGTATGAGATCAAAGGATGGATTCCCATTGGGGTGATTGTGTTATATATATAAATGTGTTGTATATATGTTTTATTCTATTAGCCCACCCTATCTGCTTGTGTTTGACGATGATCGTATACGCAGTATACGTGAGCAAATGATGTTGCTGGTGGATCTGGTGAAGCGTAGAGCCAGAGCGGGACTAGTCTGGAATAAAGATTTCACAGAGTTTTATTTAATATGTTTTGGAATCAATTGTAACACTTTATATCGTTAAACTTGGATATTGTATTTAAGTTTTATAAAGTTTGGATTCAGTTATTTTATGATTGAATAAAGTTTGAAATTTCCCGCGTTTTTGGGAAATGGATTTATAATTAATAAATTTTTATTTTTCTTATTTTATTTTATTATTTAAATTCGTAATATCTGGTCAGGATGTTACAAATTACATTGAAACTAACCCTTGAAGCTTAGCCCTCCATGAAATGCAAAATAAAATAAAATAAGAAAATAGAATAAGAGAATGTGGAGATAAAGAGGGAAATTAGACCTCCCTAAAGGTTCCTAAACTCCGAAGTGCCGAGCTTGTCTTTTCTGCTTTCCCCTTCGTCTCTTATATTGGCCTTGATTGGACTTGGACTTTATCTTTTCTGCTGCTGAAATTTTTTATCTTTTGATATAATATCTCTCAAATAATTAACATATTTTATAAGTTGCTAAAATATTTATAAGATTTTCTCTATTGATAATTTGATATATACAAAAGATAATAATTTAAAAATCTTTAATTAATTATTTAACAATTTAATTTCTGTCCAATTTTCAATTCTGCCACTTTTGTTTGACTATTTGACCATTTGACCAGAATTTGTCCAGAGTTGATTACTTTGACCAGGTTTGACGAGTTGATTATGCAATGGCAGACTGACACATGACATTCCCTTCTCTCTCAAAATTAGGGTTTTCACTTCCATCCTGGTTGTTGTCGCAAGTGCAATGAGGTTGCTGTAGTGTTATGGCTAAATCCACGCTGCTCCATGGGCGTTGCTGCGAAGGCTTCGTGGTGCTTTCCCGTGGCCGTACATGGTGGCTCGAAGGTTGCAGGTGCGTTCGCGATGGCTTGCAGATTCGTGGTGGCTTCACTCCAGCAACGTTTATGGTGGCCAATGGTGCGCACGAATATGGTTTGCATTGGTTCTGGTCCACGATGGTGTTGTTGTTTTTGTGGTTGCAACGTTGGTGTTTGATGGTGATGCAGATCTGCATTCTCATCTTCGTTGCTCACGTTGCAGGTTCTGTTGTGGCTATGGCAGCGCAATCTCGAGGACGTCGCGTGGAAGAACACACTACAAGTGCATGGTGAGTGCTGCAACAGTTTGTGGTGAAGGCGACGGTGATTTCGATCTCCTTTCCGGCGAGGTGATTCGTGGATGGACACCGCTGGTTGAACGGAGAAGAAGATGGTTCAAGTCACGGTTCAGGCGTGGCTCACGATGGCTGGCCTGAGTGCGTGGTCGTGTCTAGGGTTTGTGATTTTGGGATAAGGTTGAAGATGATGAGGTGGCAACATTTGATTGGCTAAATTTTGAGTGCTTGGATGTAAACACATGGCAAGTTCTGATTTATCATTTTAATTAGTGGAGGATTGACATGTGTTGAATTGAGTTTAAGTGATAATAGGGGTGAAAGTTAGTAATTTAAGAAGGTGCAACAGTAAAATCTTATTGTGTGGCCCATTGTTGAAAAATGGATTGTTTATGTAATTTAAGGTTACATTTAGTTCTTTATATATTTCTTCCCCCAATTGACTAACTTTTGCCTTATTTTGTAATTTAGAACAATTCAATTTCACATCTTTAATGAACCAAATTTAACTTCAGCTGCATAAAAATACGTTAGAATATTCGAATATTCTATGCAACTAAAATCACTTTTTAAGCCATTTTTGTCTCACATACTCTATGAACCTAATTATCACAAATCCTGATTAAATTAATCCTTAAGCAAAAAAATTTAATTAAATACCCAGAATTAAACATTAAATAAGGGCATAAATATGAACTAATCACAAAGCAAGATGAAATGAAAGCAAATGCAAATGAAATGCTACTTGAAATGGAATGCAAATGAAGCTAGGCAATATGAAATATGTACGCTTAGATATAGATCTAGCTCTAAGATCCATGAATTTGGATCACATGCCACTTGGCTTGGTCACGCCTTCCTCATTTAGAACATGTTCAATGCGCTAGGCATGGTTAAGCTAAATTCAAACTCGACCTAGGCTTTTGTAATTGGGATTGAATGGGTCCAATTGCAAAAGCTAGGTAAGTTATGATCCAAAACCACTTCTAGTAATTTATTTTTAAGCATGTCCTAAATAATTGGCTCAATTGAAATCTATTCTAATGGTCTAGGACAAGCCCGTCATATCTTGACATCATCCTTGGACCATGAAAATAACATTTGAAGCCTATAAAGCTCAATGGGCTCTTGAAGGTCCATCTCTTCTTATATCCTTCTCAACTTGCTTCTAGTGATTGCGCCTTTGATTGGGGCTATGGTTGGACCCAAGTCATCATCTCCTCCTCTTAAGAGGATTTGTCCTCAAATCTAGAGGGTTGTTAGCTTATTCACCTGTAAAAGGAACTAAATCAGTCACATAGATGGTGGGTATACTCCATATTCCTCAAGAAGGTCCAATTGATATGCATTATTGTTGACCTTCCTTAGGATGTGGAAAGGACCTTCTCCACGAGGGTTAAGTTTGGACTTCCTTTGTTTAGGAAACATTTATTTTCTTAAATGAAGCCAAACTAAACCCCCTCATTGAAAATGACCTCTTTGTTCACCTTATTATTGCACTTAATGTATCTCTCAATTTGGTGATGTATTTGTTGTCTAATATTTTCATGAAAATTCTTGAAAAATTTAGACTTAGAAACACCTTCTTGGTGAACAAATCAAAGGAAGTGGGTAGAGGTACAAGATCCAAGGTGTCAACAGATTAAACCCATATACAACCTGAAAAGGAGAGATTAGTTCTATGAACTACTCTATTATATGCAAACTCGATATGAAGAAGATACTCATCCCAAGATTTATAATTACCCTTCAAGATTACTCTTAATAATGTAGACAAGGATCTATTAACTACCTCCGTTTGCCCATCTGTTTGTGGGTGACAAGTGGTAGAAATATTCAACTTAGTCCATTATCTAGACCATAAGTGATTAAGGCATGACCACCTCACCTAACACAATTGAGGCCATCCCAAGGAGAGTTACAAGAAGCATGACAAAAGGGGAGGCATTTCCATCTTTATCTTTGTTTAGCATTATCTAGTTTGAATTCGATGAAGTTGGCTTGGTTGACTATTTTAAGTTGACTTGTTGACCTTGACCTTAGGTTAACTTGTTAACTCAAAGATTAGCTTAACCTAAGCCAACATGCTAATCCAATTTTAATTAGTTTATTGGTTCATTAGTAGGTGGCGCGGAAGGACAAGTGGCACATTTGAAAGGTTTTTGGAGAACAAATGTGGAGTAGAGAGAAGGAGCAAAGTTTTCTTGAAGCATCTAGAAATAATGACCACATGCCTTGGTCACCAAGACGTCTAGAACCATGTAGAAGGAGCATTCACCTTTCCTTGTCCGAGAATGCTTCTAGAATGTGTCCATGTGCTCCTTTGTTGACTTACCTTCTAGACTCTAGGTTTTGTTATTTGTTATGTAATCCTTTTGAGATTATTTATTTTTTCTTAAAGGCCCTTAGACACTTCTATTTAAGGGGACCTCTAACACTTGCAAAAGAGTTGATTATTTGTTTCCTCCATTGGGAGTGTCACAATCAAAATCGCGACGGGATGGTGAACCAAAAAGAAACAAGTTTAAAAAGAGATTTGGAGTCGTCACTATAGTTTATTCTGGAAAACTGTGGAAAACCATAAAGATAAAGCAAGTCTACGAAAAACTAGATTTTTGGGTTTGGAAGTCGATTACGCATAGGGAAGGTGTTAGCACCTTAAAACGCCCGCCCGAAGGCAATACCTTTAATTAAACGTGCAAAGTTGATATGGTTTTCAAAATGTTAATTTCCCCCAAAAAATAAGAGATAATAATACTAAAAAGAAACAAAATATTGTTTTTGATTTTTTGGGCCCGATAATAATTGACCTTGTTATATTTTTATCTTATTTTATTAAATTTATTTAGAAAAAGAGCAATGAGTGGTGTATTGAGTAATTAGTGAGAGGCGTGTATAGTGAAACATGGGCTGAAATGAGTGACAATAAACAAGTTCAAAAGTAACTAATGAGGTGCGAAGCTAGTAAAC
>Ga0099823_1002244_pt1 | contig 17232 bp, 9 predicted proteins | sample CowpearedBW_FD_76831 | JGI IMG/M metagenome (GOLD analysis project Ga0099823, IMG submission 76831) | Root nodule microbial communities of legume samples collected from California, USA - Cow pea red BW | ecosystem: Host-associated > Plants > Roots > Nodule | place: USA: California | collected...
ATGGTAGTGGTCTTGTGTTATGTCATGCCATGTGTGAGATATGTAGTCTTACAGGACTAGGCCGTTCAAGGTCCACAAAAATAACCCGAAGAATTTGCTCTATTGCCACTTGATCTCTTTGCTCATCAAACTGCAGGATAAAATATGTGACCTCTACATGTTAAATTCTAATTTGCTTTGTGTACTGAATGCATGCCTATTTATTTATTCAAGAAACCAAAACACTTCGATGAAAATGTTCAAAGTAACATAATATAGACTTGGCTTATTTATCAATGCAGGAATAAGTCCAAGATGTTAGGTTTATAAGGAGGGGTATCATTTTGGGAGATACAACACCAGTGAGATCTAAACCAAACCACATAAGACACTGACACCACTCTCAATCTAAAACCTTAAGACAATGGGTTTATGAGTCTTTATTCTTATATAGTGCTCTATTTTCTCATTTCTGGTCAATGTGGGACTTAGACTCACACTTATATTCCTAACACAAGACTTGCAAGTCACACCTGCAAAAGATGAATTGCGAAAAATGATTTTGTGAATGCTTGCAATCAGCTTAAGGGATTTCGAATGGCATTCTTCGTTGTTATTTATCTTTACGTAGGTTGTGTACAATATAATCAAAGTTGCAATGCTAGCAACAAAAAAGTGTTCCATAATATTTTTACTTTCAAAACCTTATGTACTCACCTTAAATAAAATGCATTAAGAGTGATATACCCGAGAAGGCAATTCATATAAAATTCAGTTCTGACATTAGTTGTGTGAAGAAAATCAGGAAACGTTCAGGCATATGTATATTCAAGTATGATACATGTCACAAGTAAATGTGGAGACAGCAAATAAATAAGCTACACCAACTCAAGTCCCCAGAAAGAAAGTAAAATCAGGTCATGAATATGCACAAAGGTTCCAGAACCTCCATTCCAATAACAGATGCCAAATTCCCATTGGTAAAAAATAGAATCTCTTAGAACTATTTATAAGCAAAAGTTATCTTAATAAATTCAACAATACTCACATCGATACAGCACAAAGGTTCCAGAACCACCTTCATTTCCAATAACTAACACATGCCAAACTCCCATTCGTACTATTTATTATCTTAAAATATTCAACAGTACTCACATGGAATACAAATTTCTTGATCTTTGTTTAAGTTAACATCTTCAGCTTTTCCGCACACACAAAAAAACAAGGATTTTAAGACATACACACCATCAAGAAAATGTTAACTGTGCCACGAACTTGAAGAAGGTTTGAACTTTATCTTACATGAACAAGCTAAGATATAAATGAAAACTACAGATGATGTTGATGCCAGATATCATCAAAAGGAGCAATAATAAATTACCAGTTCAGGTACATAATCGATTTCACCTTGCACTTTCAGGCTCATGATTTTAAACTTAACCTTGCTTTTCTGTTCAATTGGTTTCTCATTGCTCTCTGGTGGCTCCACAAACTTGAATACTGCCAAAGATGTGAGACAGTTATGAGAGGAATCACCAATTTCTAAGCATTTGACCATGTTATTTAGCACGAGTTTAAAAGCACAAATTACCGGTGGCAATTATACTTTCACCAGGAGCAAGAACACCACCTGGAGGACGCATATAACAACTCTTGGGTGCTGTTGTTTGAAACTAAGAAAAAAGAAAACATCATCATTTGGAGTAACCTAAATAGTGGATAAACATAAGAAAAAGGCAGTATATAAAAATATCAGTGTTCATATCATCTTATAGATATATGCCATGATGAAACCCTATATGAAGAGGGTCATGATCAACATATTACATTTCCTACAGTAATTTACCAAAACTTAACTTTCATGCATGTGTAGAGACTAAAACTTACAGTTTTCTACATCATACGATGAATACCATGAATGACAGAGTTATTAGCCAATTTATGATATGGAGTAACATGTTGATAATGTTCTCACACATAATTTCTGAATACAAGAAAATGATGGCAAAGAAGAAAACAGAAATAGAAACCACACCTTGAAAGCTACATGAGACTTGCAAGTGTTTTCGATTGCGATTGCACTCCTAACTTGCTTACCAGGTTCATCTTCAAATCAAAACAAAGTCACATTGAATCAAGCAAGGACAAACCTAACATCCACTACAAACAAATCGATGAATCCGTTTTCTCATCATCATATACTTGATTTCACCTATTAAAAGACAGGTCATCTTAAAATGTAGCAAAACAATAAAGCAAGGTAAAAAAAATGGAATGGACAAATGTGAACGTTAGCCATGATAACTATGATTAGAGCAACCCATTCACAAGGCTGTAAAATGAAAATGAAATATCTAGACCAAGCAAATTGAAACAAAACATTAATTTCACACGAAATTCAGCACACTCGTACACACGCAAGAGAATAATTCTAAATCTTCTTATAATATCTTGATATAAATCCTCTGCTTCCTTTATATCGTAAGTATTAAATAGTTTTTTATGTGTCCAAGATATTAAATATATTTCCTTTTTCATTTGATACTTAACATATAAAATATTGAAAAGATGCATCAGAAGGTATAACATTGCTTATTATAACATAATAAACAAGTTTCAAGAGACACCTACATGGAAAGTAAAGCTTATTGGCAGGATCAAGACGGAGTCTCCTCTTTGTAGGGAGCAGAGACTTTGCCACAGATGAGACAGTGGTTGAAGAATGCTGACCGGATCTATCAACAGATTGAAGATTATTCTGATTTTGCTGGTGAACATTGTGCACGTTGTAAGATGTGGAAGATGAAGAAGAAGATGGAGTGTGAGTTGTTTGCCAAAATGGCTTTCTACAAAAACTCCAAACCTTCCCAACAGACCCTAATTTTTCACTCTCCACCTCCATTTCACCGGGAACCGCCACTTCCGGCAACTGGGTCGGAGAAAAGCCTGCAAAGTTTCAAGCTTTGGGCTCAGTGAGAGGGGGACACGAAGGTAGATTTGGCAGGTATGGCAGAAATGCTATGAAAGTTGTGTCTGTTGGTAAAAACGCTCGAACTTAGCAAGCCTGTCCAAGAAAAAGCCAAGGTTTTGAATGTGACCCTTGGGTGTGTTGTGCTGTGTCGTGTTTGATTTACAACCTTTTTTCTTGTTTTGTCGAAAACGGTGGTAGTTACCTTGTACTGGTAAGTACCTTTATGAGTGAGACAATTTGGTAGCAGAGATGGTGGCGTCAATTTTACTGTGATGGAATGGAATGAAAAATTGGATTCGGACTCATTGCAGCCAATTCTGTGATTTTGATTTGTGTGTTTGAGGTCCGTTTCGTTTATGCCATGGATTCCCGGGCTTTACAGTTGTTGTGATTCTTCCTTCTCTGCAATCATTTGCTCCTTCTTATCAACATTTGACAAATGTGTAACACAGCCATATCAAACCTTTTATTTATCCAATAGTAATTGCTTGTAGTTGTAAAGTTATTTTTAAATAAAAACACCGATTTTTATGAGAAATTGGTTAAAATAACTTATATACATCAAGATTTTTTTGGAACATTATTACAAAAGAAAGTCTTTAATCCAAAACGAAATACAGTGACAACATAGAAGGTATGGGATGAGCTGTGATTTTTGCTCTTTCAAGCAAAAAGCAATTTTGATAAGAACAAAAACAAACTCAGCAATCCAAATAAAGTTGGCTTCATATCTAACCACATCAGTGTCGAAATAAATCTAGTCAGGATTGGTATTTTTCTTTATTCTCTTCCTTTAATTTATTATTATTAGGTATAATTAGTCGTATAGTACCCAGTTTGGTGCTGGAGTTTTTAATTGGTACCCTTTAAAAAAAGTGTCAATTGCGTACCCAAATTAGTTTAAGTGCACCAATTGAGTCCATACCGTTAAATATTCCGAAACGGCGTTTAAGAAGTGGTGAGGTGGCAGTGCAGAAGGGATACATGTCAAATAATAACAAATGACTGGTTGAAATTATAATTGTACAGTTCCACATGGTATTTATATTTAAAGAAGATTGGCCCTCATTTTTCATTATCTTCTTCCTCTCCTATGTTCTGCCCTAATCCAGTTTCTTCTTCATCAATATCCTGACAGTTTGTTGTGCCCTAATTCAGTTTGTTCTTCCTCTCGTTTTGTGTGTTTTTGTTTTTATTTTATAAGCAGCGGAGTGGTGACAATGATGTATTTAAAGGGTGCAATTACTTTTGTATTCACCTTATCAACCAAGGCCTCCTCACCATCCCCAACACAAACTTCTTCATTACCCACACCATTTTCCTTATCAGCCAACTCCTCTTCACCATCCCCAACACAAACATCTTCATTAGCCACTCCATCCTCTCACTCAACAACAACCTGTTCTCCAATATCCCCAACTTCACAAAAATCAACCCTAACATCAAAACCCTAATCACTAAATCAGAGAAAAACACAATATCAACCTTTCGTTATCAATGGCCCACAAGTCGCTCTCAAGTCTCCACTTCAGTGTTCGAAAGTCGCCTTCAATTTCTCCACCACTTCGCGAAAAATCCTCCACCAGTTCGTCTCCCCTGCGTCACCTTTCCCCAATTTCACATTTTTATCACATGCTTCTGCGACTTCCTTTTTAACTTCGTCGCCCTTTTTTTTTTACTTTTCGTTCTTTTATTTTTAAATTTTTTTATTACAAGACATATTTAATTTTCTTTCCCAACTTTCCACGTCATTAAAAGTTAATCTCCACGTGTTCCAAATTTAATTCATAGACCAACCAGTATCAGTCAACGTTAAGCTTTCTAACGGCGTCAACTTAAATGGACTCAATTGGTGCACTTAAACTAATTTGGGTACGTAATTGACACTTTTTTTAAATCGGGTACCAATTAGAAACTCCAACACCAAACTGGGTATTATACGACTAATTATACCTTAAAATAATAAACTAGGGTGTGTTCAAAACAAATTATTTATTGTATAAAATATATTAATACAGTCTTATAAAAGATAGGACTATAAAAATATATCATTTATATAAATCAACTAAAAACAACCAAGCTTTATATACACGTTAACCATTTACTATAACTCCCAGAAACCTTTCACTAACATAATTGATGGTTCTTCATCCTTCAAAGGTGCTCTTAAACCTGCAACATCATCTGCTCCTACAAAATAGGTGATCATCGTAAAAAAAAGACGAACAACAAAAGACACAGAGTGCAAGGGTAAGCTAGTTTATAAAAGAAATAATCATATAACAGTTAAACTTATTACATCATAAAATATTATATTTCATACATTCATAAAAAGAAATATCAAACATACAATTATAGACTCTCTAAACTCAGTTATTCGGATCTATGTATTGACTCAGACATAAGAAGCTCTACCACCTGTCATAAAAGTGGATTGCAACAAAGGTCCTGGCTCCACTTGGCCTAACCAACATGAATCAATTTCCTCTGGACAAGGTAAGTTACTTATGACATCGCCAGATTAGTAGCTCCTCCCCTAATCCCGCCATAAGAACCTCCTTCAACTCTCACCACCTAGGCTACGACACTCTATATGAGTTTGTAAACCTAGTAGAGTATAGGATAGCTTCTGACCAACATATATCCCTAGCCAATGCATAACAACCTACTAGTGAGGACTGCACTTCTTCCTTAGAAGCACAACCCTTATGCAACAAACAATTCAAATCAACTTTTCTCATCCCATTCCATTAAGATCCACTTTCATTCTCTTCAAATCATCCCATCCCACTTCCTTAGAATCTAAGACTTCAAAACAAAGATGCAATTCAACTTTAACTATCTCACATCAAGTTCCTCGTACCAACCAATCATACATAATTCATTCATCATATTCACATATCATATTTCATAATTTCATGTAATAAGCACTCTATAATATCAATGTTCAAGAACAACTAGTAAAACTTCATAAATACAAAGAAAAAAATAATGTCACACATGATAGAGGGGGGTCGAGAGTTCATGTTAAAGGTGAAGAAACAAACAAAAGATTCCATAAGTAACTTATGGATTTTCCCACAACCCGTGGATTTGGCTCCAGGATGCATAATTCACATTAACGTGTTCCATAGGTAACCTGTGGATTCAACTACGAGAAGCATAATTCAAACAGCAAGTTCCACAGTTAATCATTGGATATTTTCACAACCTGTGGATTCAGCTACGACAAGCATAATTCAAACATTACAAGCAAAAGCAACCATACTCGTCGTAGATCAAATTCACTAACATGCATTCATTAATTTAGAAAAACACTACAAAGTAAAACAATACTAGCTTTCCTTACCTAACAAAGTGACTTAACGGGCCCAATCAGATCAACAGACTCAAAAAACACCAAAACACCTTTTGCTCCACAAGACGTTCCATCTATACCTAGGAACAATACAAAAAGGATCAGGACCTACCGTTATGATCGTTGACCAACAAAGACTCATATTAATGATTAAAACATCAATCATGCAACCAAAGTAAGGTCACATGCAAGCTAGAACAAAGAAGACCCACAAGAAAACAAGTAGAAGTTCAACTTACACAGTTGAAAAAATTGGTCGAATAGAAAGGAAGAGCTCACCAAGAGGATCACCTTAGCGGTCTCCGGTCTTCAAACAAATGAACAAAATGTGAGAACTTCTAGAGAGAAGTCAAAGAACTCTAGAAAAGTGGTTTCTAGAGAGACCATTTTCTAACAAAATTATTTATACTAAAATATTTTAATATTAAAATAATCGAGTCTCATTATTTTTAAATCACTATCAATTCTAAAACACCATTTTCTAAGGTTTTACATTGTCCTCAATAAGAAAAATTTTCATGCTCGAAAATTCGCTCATCAAGTAGAAGGAAAACTATGTTCTCCTCATTTTTTTCTTACCACAATCACCTAGACTTGTCAGACTTATCGACCTCAACACATTAACTAACTGGAAACCTTGCCTCTATGTTATATGGTATGGTGCTCAACTTAAGATTTTCATAGTGAATATAGAAATTGTGTTTCTAATCTATTTTTCTTATCTTTGTATATGGAAGAATAAAGAGTATTTCCTATTTCAAACTAAATTCTGCGTGGAAAAAACAATAAATAACATTTTGTACATAAAATTTCGAACCATATTTCAAATTAATTTTGGTATATATTTTTTGAAACATCATGTGATGGTGTGCTACTTTACTCCAGGCCCATTAAACACCAAGTTGAAATGGTTTAAAGATTATGATAATTGTATCCCTTGTCCTAAAAGAATATTTTAGTTGGAATAAGGCAAAGTGTTATTAAAAGAATATGTACTAAAACTTTTTTTAAGAAAATATATATACTACAAAATCGATTTCTTCTCACCAACTCTTTATTCTCTATCAATATTGTTGTACAATATTAGAAAGGTCAAACAACTAAATTTATAGATATAAATCTATAAAATAAATTAAACATATATGGTTAACAGTTATTGACTCTGATTTCTTCATCAAAGTTGTGATAGAGAGATATAGTCAAGAAATTCCTCCAAGTTCACAACAATCTGACCTGCCAAACAATACAACTGAACATGAACCTGTGGGAGGGGACCATAATGTTCCTCTTTCCAAAACTACAAGAAAAAGAAAACCAAATGCTAGTGGTAAGTAAACAACTTATGTTGTTTGGGATCACTTCACAAGATTTCTTGAATCCTCATATTCAATTGCAACATGTAATCATTGTGGTAAGTGATTTAGATGTGATCCAAAGACACATGGAACATCTACCCTTCTTAATCACCTTAAAAAGTTGTGCCATAAATTTCCATTTGTTGTCATTAATGACCCCAACCAAATAACTCACCTTTAAAAGTGGCGTTAGTAACAATCTTTTTACAACCCCCCAAACGTATAATTTGAAGCTTGTCGAAAGGAATTTGCTATGATTGTTATTCTAGATGAACAACCATTTAGAATGGTGGAGGGTGAAGGTTTTAAGAACTTATGCAGACAATTACAACTTTTATTTGTTGTCCTATCAAGGTTAACAATAGCTAGAGATTGTTTTCAGCTATAAATGGATGAAAAAGTTAGGTTGAATACCTGTTTTAAGTCAAATTGTGTTAGAGTAGCACTCACTATTGATTGTTGGACATCAATTCAAAAGTTAAGCTACCTAACACTCATTACACATTTCATAAATAATGATTGGAGGTATAAAAAAAGATAATTAGTTTTTAAGTCATACCTAATTATAAAGGGAAAACAATAAAAAGGAAAGTTGAAGAAGTTTTAAGGGAATAAGGAGTTAGGAATGTGTCCACACTCACTATTGATAATGCATCATCTAATGATTTTGTTACATATTTAAAACAAAGATTGAAGAATATAGGTTGATTAGTAATGGATGGACAATTTTCCATATAAGGTGTTGTGCTTATATACTAAACTTAGTTGTGGGCGATGTCTTAAAAAAGTTGTACAATTCAATTACAAGCAAGGTTGTCAAACTCAAGAGTTTACGTAAACTCGTGAGAGTCCAGTAAACTCGACTTGTAAACTCATAAGAGTTTACTTCAACATAAATTTTTTTTATATAAATAATATTCTAATTCATCCACAAAATTATATAACTTAAATGTACTTTAAATAAATAAGCTTATACAAATGTTATAAAACATAAACTTAAATGTTCAAGGTGTCTATATAATCATCTAATAATATATAATGGTCTAGTTTATTTTTTCAGAACAAAATTAAAAAATAAACACATAAACATAAAAACAAATAAATTATGCAAGGTCTAGAGTGAAAGCCTCTTTTTAAAAAATAAATAAGCAAACATGACTGCTACAATGTGTAGAGTGAACGATTCTAAAATTAAAAAAGTAAATAAGCAAATAGTGGTGTTGCATGGCTTAACAGAAGAAGTGGAATAATCTTCACTTACACACAATACAGAGTACCCAACTTGCGAGGGAGATGCGACCGATGATAACGATGAAATGGTGGTCGACAGCGAGCATGATGGTTACAGACAACAACGCGACAATGACTTGACCAAGAACGACAGTGAGATGATGGTTGATGGCTAGCAGAATGGCCATAGAGAGTGACGTGAGGGCATATGTTTCCCCTCTAACTTACTTCGTTTTGTCTTCAAATTGTTTCCCTTTTGAACTCGCGAAATTGCTGCAAACTCGCAATTTAGAACGATTCTACCGGTTTCACATTAGATTCTACTGATTTTAATTCGAAAACGAGTTTTCTTTTGAGTTGACTCGAAAGCCACGTCTAGGAACGTAAACTCGTCCGAGTTAACGAGTTAACTCGCGAGTTTGATAACCATGATTACAAGCATTAGGTATGTTGTCACATTTGTAAGGTATTCACCACAAAGATTGACTAAGTTTAGAGAGTGCGTAAAATTTTTAAAATTTGATTGCAAAAACTATTGTGTCTTTATGTTTGCACAAGGTGGAATTCCACATATTTGATATTAGATGCAACAACAAAGTTTTAAGTTGTATTTGAAAAGCTTGACAATGAAGACTCTAGCTACATGAGTTTTTTGGTGATGAAGGTCCTCCAGTTGCTAGAGATTGGAAACATGTCAAAGATTTTGTTATGTTTCCAAAAATTTTCTATGAAGTCACTAATTTTTTTTCTATATTTGCATGTGAGACGCATATTTCATTTCACCTATATTCATTTTGCCCTTGACAAGACAACTATATGTTTGAATAGTATATTATCATCTACTGATTTTGATGTGAGACTAAAGTATGACAAGTATTGAGGTAATGTCAATAATATCAATCACTTATTATATTTTGGTGTTATTTTTTATCCTCATTACAAGTATGAGTATGTCATTTGGAATTCTCAAGAAATGTCTAAACATGATTCAAAGAAAGTTATATAATTAAGTAATTGTGTAAAAGACAACATGAAAAAAAAAATGTAAATTTGGTGCAAATCAGTTCATGATAAACAACATAACCTAAGCAACCACCTGAACATCAATGTGATCCATCAACAATTGCTGAAATTCCTAAATATTTGGCAAGGGTTTATGCTTTTAAGAAGCATTTGAGAGAAAAAGGCACCAGAGGTAGAAAAAGTGAGTTAGAAATGTATTTAAATGAATCTGTTATTGATGGTGATGACCAACTTGATATTTTGATCTAGTGGAAAATAAATTCTTCGTGGTTTCCCGTTCTATAAGAAATGGTTAGAGACATGTTAGCTACCCCTATTTCAACAATTGGCTTTGAGAGTGCATTTAGTATTAAAGGTAGGATTTTGGATGCTTTTAAAAGTTCTTTAAATCAACCAATGGTTGAGGCACTTATTTGTGTTCAAAATTGGTAAAGTACCAATATAGTTCAATTTGATGGTTGAGACACTTATTTGTGCTCAAAATTGGTCTAGGACCAATATAGTTCAATTTGATGGTTGAGGCATTTATCATGAAGAGTTTGAGCTTTTTGAGAAGATTTTCACATGTGAAAGAATTTGGTTTATTTTTTCTTTGAAATTCTTTAGTAATTATGTTGTGTATATTAATGATATTTTGTTTCAATTTATTTTAGAATTTAATGGTAACACAATGGGAGGAGTTGAAGTAACATCTGGTGTAGTTGGCTCTACAAGCAGAGTTGGTTCATCATCTCACAACAACCAATGATGTGACTCTTAATCTATCTAAGATGTTTGTCTTACTTTAATTATTACTATTATTAACAAATTTATTTATTATTTTCTTATGTTTTAATTGTTTTTCTTTAATGTAATTGTGGTTTTTTAAGGCATTTGTTACAAACAAAAGCAAAGACTAGATTTGAATGTTTTTTTTTAAAGATATCTCCATTACATATTTTTTTTGAAGAAGTCATACATGTTGTTTTAAAAGAAGTTGTGGATTTGGTATTGAACATTTTTTACATTTCTTTCTTCTTTGTTATTTGGGCTTCTCCTTTAGCATTGGTTTTATTCCAAATTTCCTATGTAGAGACTTGAGTTGTATCTATAAGTATAAGTATTTTGCAAATGAAATTGTTATTTCATATAGTGTTGATTTTTTTTCCTTTTTTCCTTTTCCATATGATAGGGGCTTGAAAGGGAACAATTTGATTGGTTCATGATTGAAGTTTATATTCTATGAGCATACTATGTAATCACAACAACTCTATGCTTCCAGAGAAAGTTTGTTTTGAATATACACATATATTGTGTTATTATAGACACTTTCAATTTCTCTTTGTAAATTTTGCATTCATTATTTTCTTGCTTATTGTGCAGTATCATATTTTATCGACTATCTAAGCATGGAAAAATGTATTTGGATGCTACCATTAGACATTTGAATGAGTATGGGGAATAAACTACATAATGGGTTAGGTTGCATCGTTATTTATACAATTAAAATATCTTCTTGCTTTTCTTTTTTTCTTTTAAATTCTTTATCTCCTTAGGTGCCTCAATGCATTGACAAACTTGCACAAACTAGTCTAAAGATGGAAATTGCAATCAACATTGGGTTTGTCTTTTGCAAATTACTTAACCACATAACACCATTTCATTTTTGTTCTAAATTTACTTGTCAAGTTACTTGAAAATTCTTCTATAATTTGAATTTTGTGCAAGTTCTGCTTTTGTTCTCTATATATTTGCTTAGTTTGCTTTGATAGGGTATGAGGCAAATATGTATCACAATGAATTCATATTCATTTAATAATGATGCGAAAGAGGTAGTTTTTTCATTGAGGTAGAGTAGAGAAGCTCACTAATAGACTTGACTTGCATCTGATATTAGGCATGACTCATATAACCCCTGAGGTCATCAAAGGAAACATCTTAAATCAAATCACTAATGCCTCATAGATGATAAAGCTAAAAAAGGATCTACAATCATCACATGCATACTTAAAGGGTTCATAAAGGACCAAGGGGAGTCCTCCAATGTTTTGCCACCACCAATTGTTGGAAATACACAAGTACTCAGAGGCCATCCACTAATGTCAAGGATGAACCCACTTGTCTTTCCTAGATCACTTCTTGGGGGACTAGGTGAATCTTTATCTTCCATAATGCTTTTTTGAATTTCATAAAGCTTCCATGTCGTTTTATTGAAACATTCAATTCCCATTTTCTCATTACTAACCCACCTTTTAGCCCAATCAACTATGCCCTTAACCAAGCCCTTGAGGACAACATCAAACTACCAGATGAGGGCATTGATAGTGGGTCATTCTACTCTAGGCCCATTAATCACCAAGTTGAAAATGTTTAAATATTATGTTTGGCTAGTCTATGACAATTGTATTCCTCTGTCCTAAAAGAATATTTTTGTTAGAATAGGGTCAAGTGTCACTACTAGACATCTTTAGTGCATCTTGAGGGGTGAATATTTTTGTTGATAAAAGTGTCACATCAATTAGTGTTGCATAAGTGAGATTATTCAATGACCTTAGGCTATGCAGTGGATATGTTTGAGGAGCAATAACATTAACCCATTTATATAAACAACTTATATGTGCTAGCTTTGTATAAACAAAGCAAAAGCTTGCATGTTATGTCATGTTATATGCGAGTGATTCTATCATTGATAATGTTTACAATGGTTTCATGTTATGAAATTATACATATTATGATTCACTGGTTAGTACATGATACAAACTTCCCTAACAATGATTTCAAAATTTTGACTATGAATTATGATGAGGATGTTCCTAATACTTGTAAATATGTTCTTAACTAGTTGGAACTAATCAAATTCTAACTAGATGGTTTGACTCTAATGATGATTAAATAGAGGTTGTATACGGATCATGACACAAACAAGTCACTCGAGTATATCAAATCCATGTATCATGCAAATGGACAAGGATAATTAAACTCAAGTGATATCTCTCTCGCCTAGCCAAAATTTGGATGTTTGAGACAACAAAATTTACCACAAGAACACCATGTCGTGCAAAGTTCTTTAAGTTATTGTATATAATGAATTCAATGTTTATAAAATAATATCTTATCTTATATTATATGTTATAATTGTATGTAATGAAATAAGTAACTAGCCAAGAAGGAGGGATTGAATTGGCCTTCTTCAAAACGTTAGTTTCTTTAAACTTATAAAAACACTTTTAATTAAATTAGAATGACCAAAAACTCAGTGTACAATTACTACTTAAACATGCATTTTTAATCAATTGAAAACAGAATTAACAGATTGATTTCACTAAATAGATAGTCAACTAGACATATCCGTATTTTTCAAGAAATTAAAACATAGAAACAACCAATTGAAATATTGGGAAACTATGCAGAAAAATAAAATTGATGATGAACTCAGAAACAGTTCTAGCAACTCATCAAGATTGATTCGAATCAGTAATATAAACAAAGTTTCAACTTCAAATTATATAGAATCACACAAATACCATACAAAGATTGTTATAAACAGATTTCTTGAAACTTTTTATCAAAAAACAAACAAAGAGAGAGAGAGAGAGAGAGAGAGATCAAACACTTGTACACATAATTTTATATTGGTTCACTTAAAACTGAGTTACATCTGGTTAGTCAAGACAACCTTAGCCTTACTTTGCACTATTTCAAAATATTTACATAATCTACTAAGATTACAATTTTGAAATATACAAAACAACACCAAGACTCTTGAATCTCGCAAGAATCTCAACAAAGCACAACAAGACTCACAGTTGCAGACTTGTAATCCCACCAAGCAACACCCAAAAACTTGAGAAACATCAAACCTGGATGATGACTCTCCCTAGCCAACGAAACCTCTTTCTTATAGTCTCTACACCAAGGAAAAATGCTTTAAGAAATCAAAGATCAATACACAAATAGTCGTAGATCTGTATAGTCTAGAGATAGAGAGAGTTCTCCAAAAGTTCACACTAATTTCGCACTTAAAATTGTCAATTGTTACAACTCTCTCTTAAAAACCAGACTTTATAGGTTTTCTTTTAGCATATTCAACATGTTGATTTATCTGTTCAATCTATTGATTTCACTTGACTTAAGTGAAATCAATTGATTGAAAGTTAATTCAACTGATTGAATATGTTAATAACATAACTATATTAGCTAGTAATTTAATATATTAAAAACTCATTTAACAGACTAAGACTGCAATCAAATGCAAGACACCTATTCTATGTCAAATTGTCTTCACATTCAGCTCCAATCTTCAAGCTTCAAGATGCCTACATAAGAAAACCTCATGTTGGAAATAAAATACTTTTTTGTCCCAATTTTCATCAAGTTTTGTTAAATCAGTCATGATTTTGTTTTTGTGCTTAAATAGGTTCTAATTTTCGTCAATTTTGTTCAATTAGGTTTTTTTTTCTAACACAGTTTAAATCTTTAACGGTCATGAATAGTAACTATCACGTGTCCCTTCATGTTTTTTTTTAATTTTTTTGTTCAATAAGATTCAATGTTTTATATTCAATTTGCTCCTTATATTCGTGATTTTTATTCAATTTAGTCCCAATATTTGTTAACATAAACCAATTTTTTCTTTCTCCAAATTGAAACCAAACTTAATTTTTATATTAAAATTCACAATTTTAAATAAATATTTTTATATAATATATTAAAATTCACATTATTATAATTTTTATATAAATTAAATTTGGTCTCATCTCCGATAGGAACAAAATTGGTCAATTTTAACCAAAATTGGGACTAAATTGAACAAAAATAACAAATATAAAAATCAAATTGAATATAAAACATTGACTCTAACACGTGACACGCTGCTGGATTGACACGTGAACATTTAAAAAAATTCAAAAAGAAACCATGAAGTGACACGTGGCAGTCACTGTTCATGGCCGTTAATAATTTAAAAGATATTAGCAAAAAAGGACCTAATTGAATAAAATTGACAAAAATTATGACTTATTTGAGCACAAAAACAAAATTAGGACTGATTTGACAAAACTTGACGAAAATTGGGACCAAAAAGGTATTTTAACCTAATTTTGACTAGTTTATGTAAAAAACGAAAACAAATAAATTTAAAATTTGAAAACAATTTTAAGTAAAGTTAAATGTGAAACACAAATTTAAATAAACTTAGTTTTGTTAAAAATATATAATAAAAATATCAATTTGAATAAAAATATCAAATTTAGTAAAAATATTTATATAACATTTATATAAAAATTAATTTTTGTTTCAATTTGGATAAGGACGAAATAACACAATTTTTACAAAAATTAGAACTAAATTGAGTCAAAAATTAAAATACAGGAACAAAATTGAGAATGAATAAATGACACCTGGTATAATAGTGACACGTGACATTGTCATTGCCACATCACTCTATCACTGTCACGGACATGATGTCAGCTTGACACGACAAATATTTTATTTTTTCAAAAAATTCAAAAACAAAAAAAAATTCAAAAAATATTTGAAAAAAATTCAAAAAATGTAGAAACTGACATGTGACACCCCTTTAACGTTGTTACTGCATCACTAACCATAATGACTTGATTGCATCAAATTTCTCAAAATATAGGCCAAATTGAAATAAAACAAATAAAGGGTTTAAATCAATATTTTGATAAAAAATAAGGAAAAAAAACATAATTTAACCTATATTATATTTTGGACCAAAGTAATATATGTTAAACGCATCGTTTTCTTGTTATGTACATATAGTGCACTTATTGTTTCTAACTAAACTTACAATCTTTTTCAATAGTTACATCCCAAGTGATAAACAATACGTGACCATTTAAAAAATATTTAATTAATTCCTTATAATTTTTTACATCTATAAATACTAAAAGTTTTCAAATACAAGTCGATTATACATTAGTGAAAAACTCCAATTTTTCAATATGAGTATAATTACTTTTTTTTCTTCTTGATAAGGCATTTGATATATGAATTATTGGTGATACAATCATTATTTAATTATTATTTTTTTACAAAATCATCGTCATATGTACAAAATCAACAACAATTTCAAATAAGATTATAACTTAAATATGTTTGTAGTTCTTTAGACATAAAATTAAAATTTGTTTGTTTTAAACTTTGATATAATTTGATTTTCAAATTTTAAAAATAATAGATATAATTATTCTACTCTAACTATTGAAATTTTTAACTTGTTAAACCTCATTTTAGATTAATGTTTGTATTATTTATATCGTTTACATGTTTTAGTTCAAATGTGATCCTAAAACATCATTTAACACGAAAAACAATGTTAATATTATTAGTTTAAAAAAATATTTATTATTTTTAAGTTTGAGAACCAAAACATGCTAAAATTTTGAATAAAATTTCAATTTCACATAAATTTAAAGATTAAAACATATTTAATCATAAAATTATTATAGTTGATTCACGTATTATAATATATATATATATATATATATATATATATAATTATTTTGCAAATTACTGTAAAAATCAGATTATGGTTATCGGGTTAGAAGAGGGATATAACGATAATTAATACATTTTTTTTTTTTTACTGTTATTCTTCTCAATTAAACATATGTGTATAAGAAACAATCAATTAAATTCAATAATATCGTTTAAAAACACATATCAGTTAGAATAAATAAATAGCAAAATTAACTATATCAAACCAAATTCTAAATAAGTATTTCAAATCTTACAATTTTAAAATATGAAAACTATAAATACTCAAACTAAAAGACAGTTTAAATATTCTGATGTAAACTATTTTAATATATTTTATGAATGATAAAATAAGTTATCCATACTAATTTATCATAATCAATAAATTCGAAATCAACACAATTATATCTTCATTATATACCGCAATATATTATAATTTAAAATTAATTTATAAATTAAAATAATTTATTTTATGACTGTAACGTCCCATTTAATTAATAAACTAAATTAAAAGGAAATGTCACATAGAATAATATGTTAAGCAGCAGTCCTGGAGTACAATCACAGCTCTGTACAGTAACCAAGGCACACCACGATGCCAAAATAAAACATAGAGGACTAACGACACAGTTTTCAAAAAAAAAAAGCCTAAAGGCTAGACAATACATGGGTCATTGCCCTAAAAGAAAGCCCAATCAGCACAAGAAGTTCAACCCAGGAAGACTATGCAGCGGATTCATCTCTCCCCTGTTGACCACGATTTCCTCTCGCATCTGCTCCCATCAATAAATTGATGATCATCGCAAAAGTAGGAGAACAACATACAAGCAATCAAA
>Ga0099823_1002251_pt1 | contig 17222 bp, 9 predicted proteins | sample CowpearedBW_FD_76831 | JGI IMG/M metagenome (GOLD analysis project Ga0099823, IMG submission 76831) | Root nodule microbial communities of legume samples collected from California, USA - Cow pea red BW | ecosystem: Host-associated > Plants > Roots > Nodule | place: USA: California | collected...
ATATATATATATATATATATATATATATATATATATATATTAAACTCAACTTCAAGGGGAGTAACTGTATTCTTAGTGTACCTTGATATCAATGTTTCTGGGATGATTGGAAGGAACAACGACTCTTGAGTCAACATTTAGAAAAGTAGTTTGAGATAAAAGTCTCAGGTTGAAATATTCTTTTAGAATTCAAGTGTCCCACTCCAAAAGGTATTTTTATATCCCAACAAAAATCTGGATATTATACTTGGAGAAGCTTGCTAACTTAGAGAAGTAAAACAAAAAAGTTGTAGCTCAATCTCGTGTAGTAGTTAAATTTCAAGCAATAGCACAAGTTATTCGTCAATTGCTTTGGTTGCAATAACTTGGAAGACTTGAAGATTGATTGTGATGGACCTATGAAACTCTACTGTGATAATAAATCAATAATCAACAGAGCCCATAATCCTGTTCAGCAGGATCCAACAAGACACATTAAATTGGATAGACATTCTTTTGGAAGACACTACAGAAAACACACATGAAAACTCAACAAGAATTGTACACATAAAACTAAAGCTACATTCACAGGTCGTCAACAAATATCATGAGGTGGTGATCCAAGGGAAAAACAACCCATCAGAGATTGAATGATCATGTATTTGGATCATGAAAAAAGACAAACAGCATTGCACACCTGATAATTGAGTTTAAAGCGTCCAAGAAGTCGACAAAAGCCATGATAATTATCATGATCAGAAAGACCTGTTATACAAAGTAATTCATCAACAGAGGTCTAAAAAAATTTATAGACAAATCCTTAGCTACATGGATCACACATTCAGCTCTAATATTTATGATAATTGTTGTGATAAGAAAGATGTGTTATACAAAGAAATTCATAACCAAATATCTAAACAAAATTTATATACAACGGATCACGCAACGTCATTAAGCTCTAATATTTTAACTTATTGAATTTAAATATAGCAGTAATCGATAGGCAAGTACAAAAATTAGCAATGTCCAAGTCAGATATTCTGATGCTTCAATGTATTAACAATTTATTATTAATAAGGTATGCAGTAAGTTGTAGGCTATATGCGCCACAATTCCTCTAATAACAGTAAGAGTAATGCTCACTCAGAGTTCCACATTTTCCTTCTATGATATTCTGCTTTTTCTTTGTGGAATTTCTTGTTCAGCATCTTCAGTCAAAGCAAGGTTTATCCAACGACACACTAGATATTTTTTTCTTGATTAGCTTTAACAGATACAGAAAATGAGCAAAAACACCTCCGGCAACATGCAATTTATGCTATATTCATATATTTATTTCACACGTATCACATATTTTTAAGGTCTCCATGATATAACACCTGATTTGGATCAAGATTAATGGCATATTCTCGTTCCTGTATAGCATATTGCATTTTTAATTGGCATTGCCTAATTATAGATTTACAGAGGGAATTTGGCTGATTCTGTTTCATATATAGCATATTATTTTCCCCTAAATAATTAATTGTATATGTGAATACACATCTGCCATATGATGCAACTCCATCCACTTGTACAAGGCAGAGTTTTTGCTGGACAGCATAGTCCGCTATCAATGACACTGATAAACTAAACAAAACATAATATAATAAATTGAACAATGATAGCAATAACAAAATTTCTAAGCATTACGGGTTGGTGAAGTATCCAAGCTTTTAAAGCATTTATATCCAATAAAACTACAAGAAACAAATACGTATGTGAATATAAAAACGGAGAATAATTATATCACCAAAATAACTAAGAAAATATCCCAAGAATCTATGCATTCATTCCAGCAAATTTTATTTCCTTTTTTAAGAGAATGTGAATGTTACAAATAGAGTTGAAATGTAATAATAATGATTGTAATTAACAGAATATTTATTTTCTCCTTTTCATTATTCAAGTGGTAATGAGATTGACAGTGTTATTCTTATATGTCAATAATAGAAAGTAATTTATAATGACAATGATTAATAATTTCTTTATTTTGGAAATATCTTAGAAATTATATTTCAACTTAGATTTGCATAATACCACTTACATATTTATTATGTTTTATAAATTTCTATAAATTTTTAAATATGTATTTTGCGCATATCATATCCTGTTATTTGTAGAATGATTGTATCACTATATCTGATTCACATCATACTGTATACAATATGTGTAGCAGATTTGTGCATCATAAGGTACAATGAAAAGAAAAGGCAGAATAGTGGTCCACTGCTATATTGAAATGGATTTTTCAAGGGTGATCGCTCCACATCAACATTTACTATTGACAACCATTATTAGAGGAAAGTATCAGATTTAATTCAATAACCAAAAACTAGCACCAATTTTTAGATAATAATTATGGAACCAATGTTCCAAAATCATTATACACTGTTATCATCAAGGCAAAGCCAAATAACTGTAAATCAAATTTACCTATTCCAGTTTGCAGAATTTCTTTGGTGCCTTGCATCAAGTGAGACAAGAACTTCATTCGAGCAGTATCATTGGGAAATAATGATCGTCTAGTAGAAGCAAGACGCAACAGGCACTCCAAAGCCTACAATTAATAACAACAAATAATGGGAAACCACCAATATAAAGAAATGAGGTTACACACCTACATAGATTAAGAAATGGAAGTTGGGGAATAAACAAAATGAATCAGTAATTTTTTTGCATACATAATTTTGCCATTATAATAGATCTCTAGGAACAAAGGATCAAATGCAAAAAACCTTAGAGAAGCTCGCATGCATTTATGTTATAGATACAAAATAAAAGGACAACAACCAAATACTAAATTCATTTAAAATATGAATCAATTTATCTATCACTCGTATCAAAATACATATATTAGGATAAATTGTATTTTACGAATCAAATTGCACAATGCCTCAAAATGTCAGTAAACTTGAACAATAAAATACATATAGTAGGATAAGTCAACAAGATTTTAACAATAAACAAGACCTCAAATCAAGCATATTCCAGTTATAGATTACGAGGTGAACAAACCATGACATAGTATTGAAAGCAATAACAATTTAAGTTTGCCACAATCAGAAGCAAAAGCATTTATGGAAGATAAAATCAACTCTATCAACAAGAAACCTAAATCAAAAGCATCGTAATGAAGCTAAGGGCTGATAGATTACATAACTTGGGTAGGGGAATAAAGGATAAGGCATATGGAGAAAAAATATACTTTACCATAAATTACATCTTGTGAAAGACAAGTTTATCACATTCAAAAAGAAAAAAAAATAATATAGATGGGTAAAGTCAAATCAAGCAGAAAATAAAATCTCGTGATGCACCTAGTAAAAGTAGGGGTGAAATAGTATAACAAGATTAGGAAATTTTATTCTATTGTCTTCAACCAGATGCGGCATCTGCGCACCTATTTAACATTTATCACAGAAAAAAGGATCAAACAGCAACAAAACAGCAAAAAAGAAAGGAAAACACCAGCCTTGCTTGTGTTAGACTCACAAGGTAATGTACCACAGAATCCTGAACCATTTTTCATACTTTAAATATAAGCAGAATGTAGAGGTAGGATTTGCATTGTTGATACTCTATACTTCGATCCCAAAGAACCCTTGCATAACATGGGGAGATAACTATATAAAAGTATAAAACCAATCATAGACATACACATAAAAGCTAAGGCTCTTTGGAGAGCTGGTACATGACAACAGGATTTAAAATAATTCATATCCAGGAGACCACGATTATATAAGAGCTGACATGAACCAGAATACATTCCCCCCTTGGCCACAAATACTCAATTTAATTCTATGAGAGATATACTGTACTTGTAGAAACCTAGAAGTATAACTGTACTATTGGGCCTATGCATTGTAGTACTAGGCCTTCAGATATATATATATATATATATATATATATATAATCGGCAGTCATAACAGCTGCAAATGGCAACTGATTCGAACTTCCTGTAACTATATAAATACTATTCCTAATCATATTAAGAAATAAAGAATTTCATCAAATTTACTCTCTAATTTTGCATCTGGAATTCAAAAAAAATTATACTTTATCCAGAAAATATATGCAACAAAGAAAGGTCCTAAGATCTCGAATAATATTCTTTACACAAAACAAAATCCTAAGTTAATAAAAGTGAGGTTAATTCCTTGAAAAATCAAACAAAATGCAGCGGTAAACAAAAACTTTATCATAAAAGTCTGAAGCACTGACTCCACTGTCAAATGGAATAAACTAACATAAACGAACCTCTTTCGAAAAAAATTGATTCAATGCATAATAATCAAAAAATATTTGCAGAGTTGAGGAATCCTCCAGGGTAGGCTTCCATGCCGATGGAACCTGCACAACCAATGCCAATTTAAGATCAAGAACTGCAGACTAGACAAAAGCAAACAACTATCTATGTACACAGATTATACCTGAACAGTACCAATTTCATCTGAACTTTCATCATATGATGTCCCCATAAAATCAAATGATAAACAACTAAGAGAAAGCATAAGAGAAAGTTCCTGCAACTTGCTCCCAACTGAATTTTTTACAAAAACGAAGCAAGATTACTAAATTCAAAGCACTGGCATCAGTTTAAAACTTTGAAAATGAGTACAATCATGTTCATAACAAATATATGATATACCATCAGATTTTAACTGCAAGAGAGAAGTTAATGATATCCGGAATATCTGAAAAAGTGAGTGATCCCTGAAAGAGCTAGCTATCCTACGTTGCCGAGCAGCAGGTAATCCAGGATTGTGCTGAAAATACATAATAAAATAAATAAAAGTAACAAAAACAATATCAGCAAAGAAGTTGTAAGCAAATATAATATTTAGTTTGATACGGAGATATCAAAATAAATAATGCAATTCAATGTCTTGCAAGAGAATATGTACAGCCACAGTACAAAATTTAAGGAATATTTTGTAGCACAAGCTATGAATCAAACACCAACAATGAAATAAAAATAATAAAAACAATGGGTGCTTCTACAGTATCTAAGCTCAAGTTTTTCTGCGGTAATTTTGTTCAGTGTCGACATTACTACTCTTCAGAGGCATCAAGTCTGCTGTCTACGCATTAACCCTTCCCAATGCCAAAATGGTGGATACGAGTTAAAATGAGGACCATGTCACTGTACTAAACCATATAAGAACACAATATGATGTCAATATTGACAACTCACTTTTGACATCCCATGTCAATCAGTCTCCCAGATAGCAGCCAAACAAAGCAGACACAATGCAGACAAATAGTTCCTAATACTCATATAATAGATGCTCAAATCTCAAAGTTTACTCAAGTGTGAAGGTACAGAAAACTAATACCAGAAAATTTATAACAAAGACAAAACCATCATTGACTTCGGGCAAAGCATACAAAAACAAATCAACAACAAAAAAAAAACACAACAAAATAAAAGTGTAGTCCTAAGAAGTGCAAAACAAATGCTTTGAGGGCTGAAGAATAACACATATACAGCAAGTGCACAGCTTTTAATAAGCAAGCTATTACTTCCTGTTGAAATATAAAGCATTGATTCTGACCTGATTTATCTCAGAAACTAACTGATACAATATCCTCAAACCTATAGCATAATGATGCTGTGCCTGCTAAAAGTATCAATTGGTCAGATTAAAATTCAAAATAATCAAAAGAAGATATATTAATAATAAATAGAGTAAAAACAGCACGTACACAATCAAAACCTCAAACACCACATGACAGTAACAGAGAAACTAATCAACGTGGTGGATTGTGGTGGTTAATAGAACTTCTGTCAACCAAAATTTTCTTCGTTATATCCTACATCTAATTTACGATATGTTAATACTCCCAATAAAATTAAAAATATTTGTTCAAGAATAATAATATAAACTTATTATAAATATTCTTATGGGTAGGACAACCAGTATGGGATACGAGACAATCACCCTAAAAATTTTCATTGACGATTAGACCATTAAACTCCGCTATTAAGAGCCAACAAATTATGGGACCTCAATTTTGTAATCAGAACACATACCAAAGACAAGAAAAGTAAGACATACGGACAAAATATCCACTTAAAGGATACATGATATATGTATCAATCACAAAATAAAATTAAGTATATACTGACATAATCACCAAGTAGCTATATGTAGCAATTGTGGAATTATAACCCAAGTTCACTAAACCTAGAAACATCCACCACAAACTCCAAAAAGAAACGAACAACAAAAATGAGAACCTAGAAGAAGATTATTACACAAACAAGAATTAACATGGTTTGAATAGATTTTCCTGAATCAATTTCTACAATAGCAAATCTCGATATCATAAATTCATGCTTAGGCTAGATAGCAACTTCATGAAAGTTGTAAGATAAAATAATAAACACAATTTCAATACTCCCCCTCAACTTGGATCATATAAATTGTATGCACCACACTTGGAACATATAAACTAAATTCTATGCCCTCTCAAAGACTTAGCTAGAACATCTTCAAGCTGATAAATCCCATAGTAAGTTCTTTGGATAACAACTATGATAGAACTATGAATTATAGCTGGAGACAAGACTCTGTCTGGTAAATCTTTATTGCTTATTTCCAATTCTACACCTACCAATGTAGTAGGTATAGAAATGGTACACTTTCCCACACTGAGGTTGTTCGAGATAACATCACTCTCCACAATTCTCCTGAACTTTTTCCCTTTCAAAAAACCCCCCACCCACAACTAATCCTGGATTGTTCATAATAGTCAGTTACAACTGGCACATTCCCTTATTTATTTTTTCTCTTATATACTATACCAAACCTAACAAAATGGTAATTGATCTCTATGTGCTTGATTATCTCATGAAACACTGGATTGAAGGCAATATAAAGGACTGCTTGATTATCAGAGTTAGAAGTGGGCTTTAAGCCTAACTCAACCCCACAAAACTGGCGTTTAAGATGAAGTTTGCACCTCACTTATATATTATGAAATTGCTTTATCTCTAGTCGATGTGGGACTTCCAATACACCCTCTCACGTAGAGGTATATACGTGCCAATGTGGGACTTCCAACACACCCCCTCACGCCGAGGTATATACATCTCGTGCGTGGGACTAGAAATCAATAGTGGTCCGTTAGCGGCCCGATAGCAGGTGGAACAGAATGTCCAAGAAATCTCACTATGATAGACTTTTTTTTAAACAATGGCTTTGATACCATGTTAAAAGTGGGCTTTAAGCCTAACTCAACCCCACAAAACCGGCTTTTAAGGTGAGGTTTACACCTCACTTATATATTATAAAATTACCTCATATCTAGTCGATGTGGGACTTCCAACACACTTCCTCATGCCGAGGTATATACATCTCGTGCCGATATTAGAAGTGGCAATTTCATAATATATAAGTGACGTGCAAATCTCACCATAAAAGTCGGTTTTGTGGGGTTGAATTAGGCTTAAAGCCTACTTCTAACATGGTATCAGAGCCATTGCTTAAAAGAAAGTCTATCCTAGCGAGATTTCTTGAACATTTTGTTCCCCCGGTTATCGGGCCGCTAACGGACCACCCATTGATTTCTAGTCCCACGCACGAGATGTATATACCTCGGTGTGAGGGGATGTGTTGGAAGTCCCACATCGGCACGAGATGTATATACCTCGGCGTAAGGGGGTGTGTTGGAAGTCCCACATCGACTAGAGATAAGGCAATTTCATAATAAATAAGTGAGGTGAAAACCTCACCTTAAAAGCCAGTTTTGTGAGGTTGAGTTAGGCTTAAAGCCACTTCTAACAATCAGAATACAATACAACTTCATCTGCTCAACTTCACAAAATTTAAACACTTAAAGTAGTTTACACAAGCGACCAAAACCATGTATTTATATTCAGCTTGTCCAGTGGACTAGGAAACGACATTTTGTTTCTTGCTCTTCTACGAGAGAACATTCCTTCAAAGGAACACAAAGTATAATGTAGATCTCTTGTCAATGGGATAGTTCATCACAATATCCTATAATTTGAGTATTTCCCTTCTTATACAAGGGTCCTTGACCCAAAGCCCTTTTTAAATATCTGAGAATGTCAATTATAGCATTGCAATGATCAGTTTGATCATTCTGCATGAATTGAGTAACAAATCCAACTACATAAGAAATATCAAGCATTGTAATGCTTGCAATGTTATCACTTTTTTGTCTTTTCTTGATAAAAATTGTAATTTTTTTACCTACATATATGCTTCTATGACAGAATTGTAGCACCTTCTATGTATGCGCACATTCATGCTTAATAATAGTTCTTTCATTCAATATGGTATCAAGAACATAGTGATCCATGACTTCAGAAAATGTTCAACATCATTCCTCTCTGCTGCCTACAGCTACTACAGTGACCCCCCACACAAACCTACATTGTTGTATTAGAGTACTGGTGTTGATAGTTCTTTGTATTCTGTACAGCACTGTATTTTCTCTATTATCATGTATAGTTTGTAAGGTTCTGTTATTACTAACAGAAATCAGTTTCCTACAAATAGTTTCTCTGTACATGACTTAACTAGTTCAGATAAATAAAACAGTTCTATTCACTGTTCATCTTCTCCTTCTCTCGGCTCCAGTTATCTAAGATGGTATCTAGAGATTTTTCTTCACCGATCCTAGTTACTAGATGATTGTTGATATGCTTCTTGTCCTTCCGCTTCTATTCCATGTGTGATTTTCACTCGTCAATTGAGTTTGTTGTTTGAGTTTGTCGCTGTGTGAATTTATTCACTGTTTGCGTTTACTGTTTGAGTTTATTGATTGCATTCGCAAGTTCATTTCGTCGTTTGCCGATTCAGTCAGTCACTGAATCAGTTCGCCAGCTTCTTTTGATTCTGTTCGTCGATTCCATTCGTTTCAGTTTTTCGAATCAATTCGCCGGTCTAGGTCAATTGCCTTTGTTGATTGCATTCATATTGTTCGTTTGATTTGTTCACCTTTGTCTCCGTTTGTCCTTGTTCATCGCGATTTCTTCACTCGTGCTGGTTTGCTCGGTTTGCGATCATGTTTGTCACTTTGTTTTCTTTCATCGGTGCTTTCTCATATTATTTAACTCCCTACCTAACTATCAATATCTTAAATATATCAACCAACTTCCCCTTTGCTATAAGTCCTAAAAATACATCATTTCCATCATTACAAAGGCTTCATCAAAAGAAAACAAATCTTAGAAAAATGTTTATTTCCAATGGGTGCACCAAAAACAAGTTCTTCAAGGAGAATAAGGGAAAGCAAGCGTAGTTGTATTGTATATTTATTTTGTAACAACGTGATTTTCCTATAGTTCAAGTTTTTCATGTAGTAGATGGTGAAGGAGAGAGCAAATCAATATGTAGTCTTAAAAAGCAATAAAATACATATACAAACATGTGTTTGAATGGAATCGCAAACTTCACCACTCAATACATGCAGCTGGTTATTTTTTGAAACCCCATGACCAAAGTTCACCACAGACCAAAAGATAAGTCTGCAAAAATAATTCTAGAAACAGCGTTTTATTGTAACATTTACATAATCCTTATCATGTTACTAGCACTAACCCCTTTAATTATTTAAGACCAAACAAAATTTGAAGCCTTGGCTCTTGGTGCCGGCTGCTGCCATAGATTTCAAAAATAATCCAGAATTCTTATACATAATTTCCACCATTTTGCAAAGAAGTTGTGCAAAGTCCAAGGGAAAAAACATAAAACTCAAGCAATTTCAACTTCTAAAAAACCACAAGGGCAACAAGCATATTTGAAGAATAATACAAGAAACCTAAGCATGGTAAAAAAAGCATAGACCCTACAACTACTTTATAATTAATTTGAGGGATAGAATCTAAAATCAAAAGTCACGAGATGCTAAATAGCACAGTAAAATAACAAATCAAAGCCGTACATTTTAATGTTTTATGCATTTTACTGGATGCCAAAACAAAACACACCAGAAATATATGGACTTCCATATCAAATTCTAATGTTCATCATGTCACCTGACTCAAGAAGTTCATTGCCTCCTTAACAACTTCCCTGAATTTGTCATCATCAAGCCAACCAAACTTTGTAATGCGACAGAAGAGTTGGATCAAGGATCCAAGAACAAAGGGCTCCAGTTCTGGTCCTTTGCTTGCCAGATAATTTATGAGGTAGTTTCCTTCAAAAAAAAAAAATAACAATCTAATCAATTTGGGTTAAAAGAGAATAGGAAATGGAGCAACCACAGTGAGGGAAAATTGACAGCAAGGTAATTGAATATACTGAACCCAAATTCCCCAAACACAACTGGAAAAAGAAATAAGAGAAAAGTCAGATTATCCACAAAATAAGTTTATGCCAATTTTGGAAAAGAGACTTCAATGCATGCAAAATTAAGTCAACTGGTATCTTAGAATGTAACTCATGATGCTGAAACGTCACTCAGTAAATTCTGTTTAGGAAATAGACAAATAATGTATTTTTTGTCCCGCAGACCCAAGCCAAATATGCACAGCCCCTAAAATACTCCTAGTCATAATCATCTGCAAGCAAGAATATTACGAATATCAATCCGGAGCTGTAAAGGAAGGCTTTGCTCAGTCACTTGCTTCAACAAGCTCGAACTTGCCAACATCAATGCATAGGGAGAGGATGCATTATCCAGAACATATTGGCACTGCGAAATGTAGTCACTGTTTAAGGAAAAGCATTTCAGTGTGCTTTCCGCTTGCGCTCTTTCAACAGAATCCTGCGAGTTATAAAGCCTCTCGCACATTGCTTCCAGCTGAGCTAAAGTCTCCATTCTTCACTATGTACGAAGTGTATCCAACAATTCAGATGAAGAAGTCAGTTCTTCTACTTTTTCCCACGTATAACCAATATATATCTACAAGATTTCATGTGAATTCAAGCATATATTTAGAGGTGGTGGAAACACACAAAAGAAACTAAAGCAAGAATCAGTTCAATACAAGCATCACACAACACCAAAGTTGATAAAATTTGATATAGTAACACTAAATATTAAATGTTTACAGGTGTACAAGATAATGTTTTCAAATCTGAAACTGTTTCAATTACAAGTATACTCTAAAATACAAAGATAGCTCTGTATAAAAGGATCACAGCAGAATTCGCCATCAAATCCAGCTACAATAGCACTTGTCCAAGTAAAATGATCAGTGCAGTCCTGACAAAAAAAGAGAAATTATTTAAAATGTAATTCATAATATGGAACCTTTCAATTAAAAAACACCTGTTTTTCAACCACGTGATAGAAAAAATACAGAAACATGTAAACAACTGGCATTGTCTTGATCATTATCAAGAAATTGTTCTGAATTCTAACCAATCTTGTTAAGACCATAAGAGCAACATCATCAAACCATGGTAAACATAACTCGTGTCAACGCCTGTAAGAATGGATGCTCATGAATCACAAGGCATTTCCCCAAAAACAGAAATGAAGCTAGACTTTAACTCTAAAAGAAGAAAATGTACTTACAACAAGATGCAACTCATACTCGATGAAAGGTACGTCGATCCCTCACCTTCCTTAATCAAGTTAATATTGTATAACATAGTGGCAAGAATGTTCATTTTCTTCCCGTAAAAAGTGGGTATGGCAAGAGATAGAAATCAAAATCAGTCATTGAAGTTATTGGCATAAAATATGATTGTTTTGCAATAATAAATACCTATATGAACCTTCGTTAGCATCTATTAGCAAGTCATATTTTGGTCAATACACACTTAAAAAAGGGATAAATCCACGGCGAATGAGTAATTGCCAAGTTTTGAAGACGGTATCTAATTAGGCTATCAATAGTGACAAATAGTGCACTATACCAGATTTAAGTCACTGTGTTATACACACCTTGTATTGACCCCTTCATTCTTCTCCTCTCCCGCACATAACCACTCTCCAAGCTATCTCTTCTTTTTCTTCAGTGACCCACTCCATTTTTTTTTTACCTGCTCAGTTCACTCCTACAGATTTCTTTCGTCATTTTTGTGCTCTGTTTCTTTTTCTTTTTTCGGGCTCCTTTGGTCTTTCTCCTTCCACTTTCACATATATTTGCCTTTCTTTGTTTAGCTCTTTCTTTTTCACCCACTATCTATTTTCTTCTTCTTAGTCACTATCAGTTATTCTTTTTCTTTTTTTCCCTTACTGTAAATATTAGCAGCAGCAGCTACTCGTACGTTTTCTATCGGTACTACAGGTTTTTATTATTAATTACAAATAGTTTAAGAATTGAATATTTATTCTATTTCTGAGCACTTGTATTAACTATTCATAACAAATAAAATAGTGAGAAAGGAGAGACATAAATGGAAGAGAAAAGGGATTGCCAAAAATTATATCAACGATGGCTAACACAATACGTATACATACAGCACATCAACTCTATATAGATCTACCAAAGACACCTTCTAAAATCACCATTATAATTTAGAAATGCAAATTGAGAATAATACAGCCTTTTAGCAATTTACTAAGCTCTAAAATCAACAATCAGTAAATGTTAATCTGCAAATTGACACTTCACTGAATTGGACCCACACCGTGCATGCATAAGCTGCCAAGCCAAAGGCAACAAATAGATGTGATCGGATAACAACTCAACCTTCTAATGCTAATGCCTTTATGCAGACTTTATTAAAGCGAAACATCCTGTTTTAGCACCTTTTTATTACAATAGTAGACAAAGCAAAGTCATCTAATTTGCAATATGCAATGAAAAGGGCGTGTAGATAATCACAACCAGTTCTAGTCCTCTACAATTAACACGTTCCAGAAAATAAATTTGCCAATAAATTCACGTGTTAAAAATAGCATGTAATCACATAAGAAATATTTTTTTTTAATTTTAAAGCAAACATATGCAAATTGCTTGATTCCTATCTCAGTCTTCACAATTCTCTAAGATACGGCCAATATAGAGAATTAAAACCAATGGGAATAAAATTTGAAAGTTCCTAAAAATATCTCAACAAATATCAATACACACACAACCCTGCCCACCATAAGCACGTCAATTCCCCTTTCTTCCGTGCATGGACAATCCCTTTTCACCAAGCCGCATAATATGGTGACAACAAACTGAGTCAATCGAAGGTCTGAAGTAATCCAAACACAATGCTAGAACACAAACACACTGATCATCAGGAGCTAACAAAGCGACAGAAAAGAAAATGTTTACCAAACCCCAAAAACAATAAAGAAACAATAAAGAAACGTATTATTATCACCACAAATTTGACAGCACTAAACACACCTAGAGTACAGTTTCGGACCACAGCAATAGACATATTTTGATTAAGATAAGACAAAAGCAAGCGCATATTCAACTAAGTAAAGTGTTTCAAAGTCGATGATCAATTATAGCGTTTAACACATGTCAGAAGCGAGGATTAAAAAAAAATCCAAACAACACAAACCTAATAATCCAAGCATAAACACACAGACATAAACATCTAGCGTTGTAGGGAAAACTGTAAAAGGACATTCAAAGATTGTCAAGAAGGTTCGTACAGAAAATATCAATGGCGATTGCAAGAGCAAGTTCGCAGAGATTTTGAGTTCAAAACCAGCGTGGGAGAGTGTGGTGCTGAAAGGATGAGAAAGAGGGCTATGAGTTTCGGAATTTTGAGAATGAGGAAAAACCCAAACGAGGTTTTGGTTGTTTAGAAATTTTTATTTTTATAGGACAATTTGCCACACACCTTTTTTTGTTTTCATTTTAACTTTTCTTTTTCTTTCTTCTGTGCGTGGACCCCATATCGCGGAATTTCTTGAGACTTTAGGTTGCGCAGACCAGATAATAAAAACAGCTTCTTTCTTTTCTTTTCCATGAATATATATGTTTGTTAGTATCCACCGAGGATGTCTCAATTTCAAAACATTTTCTTTCATTCCTGAAAATGAAAATATCGAAACAATTTTTGAAAAAGATTATAAAATCCTTGAGAAACACATGTTCATTTTTTTATTATAGTCAAAATTTTAATTATTAAAATAAAAAATATTAATAAACTATAAAGTAATTCTAGTTCGCATGTGAGTGATTCTAGCTCATGTGGTGTCTGGGTCATCTTTATGAGTCTCTGTTGATTAGTGGTTATACTGGTATACCGTGATCATGTTTGTGTTGTTTTTAAGTTGAGTTTGTGCGCTCAGATAGCTTGAAAGAGGTTTGATATTGTTTTACCTGTCTAAGTTATCTCATACATAAGGGAAGGTAATTGCAATGTTTTCTTAGTTTTAGTTATAAAAACACTTAAATACTAATTGGTATGATTCTATTATGATCTGCCTGTGTGTTTGATTTGTAAAAAGATACATGATTGTGTGAATTTTTTAGTCTTGGTTTGATGTTTAGTACATAAAAATAATTGGGTGAATTGGTATTGCATTTGAGATCAATTGACATTGATGATTGTGGTTAAATTGAGTTTGGTGTGATTTGGGACATTTGTGATGATTATTGGACTACATAAATTTGACTAGATTGATATAATTATGCATAATCATATTTTACAAAATTATGCAGACTTGTTGGTCTAGTGGGTGCTCATTGAGCGAATACAAAGTCAGGAAGTTATTGACTTTATAGAAGCTTAGCGAGAATATACTCGTTGAGCGAATACAAAGTCATGGAGTTACTGACTTTGTAACGAGAATACACTCGTTGGGCGAATACAAAGTTAGAGAACTTATTGACTTTGTAGTTGTTGAGCGAGAATACATTCGTTGAGTGAATACAAAGTCAGAGAGCTTACTGACTTTGTAGTCATTGATTGCGAACACTCTCATGAGTAAATTTTGGAGGAATTTACCTTTGTCAGTTCTCGTGATTCACGCGTTGGCCGAGCCATTTGGTCACTGGACGAATGGGCATTTGTGCACTTTTCGTCTAACTAATGGATAGTTTTGTCGAGTGAATGCATCATAGTCTAGTAGTCATTCTTATGCTTAATTATGATGATTTGTGGCAAAATGTGGATTGTTGCTTATGAAATGATTGGTGTATAAGATCAAATTGAGATTGGTTGTATGAAATTGATGGGAGAATTTTTTATACTAATTTAAGGATAATTAATAGTGTTTTATAGTAGAGTATGCATTAATATATGGATTCACTTGGAAGTTATCGTAATGCTTTAATAATCATTAAATGCTCAAGTAAATAAGAATGAAGTGGAGTCTTTGGTAAGAGGAGTATGAGATCCTAGTGATACGATCCTTACTAGAAAAATTACTATCTTTTCTGAATTTGAATAACTTATGTAAAATAACAAAATATTTAAACCATATAAATAAGAGTTTATAATTTTATAATTATAAAGAACACGAAATAAGACAAAGATGAAATGTGTCAAGCATATTGACAAAAGAAAGGAAAATTCTCCACAAAGAAATTCCTTTTTGATAAGAACCTAAACAAAAAAGGACAGACACCACAATCAAAGATAGACAAGTCTAGACTACTAAATCCAATCCAGGATTGATAAGTCAAGATACCACAATCAAGATTGATAAGTTTAAGGAAAGTTCGCCACAAAAACCTTTATCTTTGATAAGAACCAAATAATATTAACACGAGAAAAATCCTAACTTTTGATAAGTCAAAAAAGATTCGCCCCAAAGATCTCCATCTTTGCTAAAAACCTTGACACCCAAGCCAGAATATCTCTTTAATTAAATAACTTTGTTAATGACTCCAACAAGATTACAATTATTGTAGACTTGGGTATTTACAGGCCTGAATAGATAAAATATAAAAGATAAAAAGATAAAAAACTATCAAAAGATATCCTAAATATCACAAGATATCAAATATATAAAAAACTATCAAAAAAATAACAAACTATCAAAAGATAAAATAAAATAGGAAAAGGACAAGTGGGATCATTTACATAATTAAATTTAATTATATAAATTATTCTTTAATTGTATAATCTCTGTGTCTTATGTCATTTTAATGCTAAAGCTAAAAGATTTTCTTCAAGATTATATATATCCAAGTGATAGTTATCTCTCAAAGACATTAACAGACTAAACTTTATGTGTCGTACGATAAAATACATTGATAATAACTTTGCATTATTTCTTTTTTATTAGGATTAAATAATATTTTTGAGTTATTGTAATCTTAAATTATATTATATTTATTTTTTTATGATAATAAAAATAATATAATAATTATTATTTTATGTGTATTCACAATTTTAATTTTCATAAATTAAGATTAATAAAAAAATATACAATTAATTATTAAAATAGTTGTTAAATGTAAAATTAAAAAAATAAAATATGTATACAAAAGAAGTTTTTAAAACAACGGTTAAAGACAAAATAAGTTTTTAGAATAACATTTACAGATAAATTATTTATAAAATAATTAATTTTTAAAATAATAATTAAGGGTAAAATTGAAATGACGAAAGAAGGTATCTCTTTGTGTATTGTTATAGATTAGAAATTAAATATAAAAAACTTTTATATTTTTATAAATAATGGTTTTTAATTATTTTATAGATAGTTTTATAATAAAAAAATAAAATTTAAATAAAGTCAAATTAAAAAAATAGTTAAATTTTAAAAATTGATAAAATTAATAAAATAATTATTTTAATTAAAAAAATTCATCCAAATAATAAATTTTTAAAATATTTATAATTTTACTGTAAATATAAATAATTTTTATAATTTTATTATATTAGTTTTATTTATTTTAACTTAGTTTTATAATTGAAAAAATTATTAAGTTTAAAAAGTAATACAGTAAAATTAAAATAAAAATAGTTACTGGTAAAGTTCATATTTTTTTTTTAATTTAAAAATGAATTTGAAGAATAAAATAGAAAAAATATGAATAATGAGAATCAATTTATATATAAATATGAAGTATGAATAATTACGCAGATGAAAACGATTAGAAAAATAATAATTTATTTCTTTATGCAAATTTCATTTTCGCTCACTTATAAATAATTGATCGTATAATATGAATAGGCAAGAAAATAAGTTTCAAAAAAATTATCCATTGTTAGGTATCTTAAATCTATATACAATACTATTTGGTGATCTTAATTTTACTAACTAAATAAATTATTGAATTAATAATTAATGATATTATGGCATGTTATTAATTAATACAATACAATAAATATATATATATATATATATATATATATATATAT
>Ga0099823_1002253_pt1 | contig 17221 bp, 7 predicted proteins | sample CowpearedBW_FD_76831 | JGI IMG/M metagenome (GOLD analysis project Ga0099823, IMG submission 76831) | Root nodule microbial communities of legume samples collected from California, USA - Cow pea red BW | ecosystem: Host-associated > Plants > Roots > Nodule | place: USA: California | collected...
CCAAATCCTCACTTTCTTCCCTTCGAAACCTCCAATCGCTCCCTCTCTCGCTCATTTTAATTTATTTCACAAATCACCGGAAAATCTCCCCGGCGGCGGCGGCGGCGATGGCTGACTATTTCTCAAGCTCCGTCGAATTCGGACTCAACCTATCAAAGCGAGTTTACTACGGGAAAGGATCAGCTCCTTCGCTTGTTCGGTCGATGTCACGGTCGTCGGAGGGATTCCTCCCGACGGCTCCGATGTGCTACGCGGTGATATCCGATCCGGAAAAGGTCGAGAATCCGGACATTCGAAGTTACCAGCCCTACGTGCACGGCCAGTGCGAGCCTCCGGCGCTGATACCGCTTGAGCTTCACGGCGTCACCATGGAAGTAGAGTGCTCCTTGGACACGGCGTTTGTAACGGTTTCCGAAAAGTGGCGCGTGCATTGCGTGACCGGAAGTAGTACGTGTGATTGCCAGGTTGCTATACCCATGGGTGAACAGGTACATATATACTCAACAATTAATGCATATTTTTCCATTTTCTCTATTCTTTCAATTTTAAAATAATTTTCTTAATAAAAAATAATCTGAATTTATTCTCTGGATAGTTCCACTGCAAAATCAGAAATCAAGAGTACTTTTTTTAATTTTTAAGTCAGATTACGTAAAAATCGACAAATGTTTCTCTCTTTTTTTTCCTTTCATTGGACATGACAGTGATAAAGTAAAAAAAAAGTTGTAGTCGAATCGCATGTTACAGTACCGCGGTAAAAGTTATGTGTGATGCATAATATAAAGAGTAATGCTATAATTGGATGATGTGAAAAAAGGAGAGTAGAAGATTAAAAAACGAAAAACGAAAGCGAGATTATATAAATTAAAGGGAAGAAAAATAAGAAATAAAAAAAATGAAAAGTTGCTTAATTAGTTATAATTTATTTTTATTGGATTATGTCCTAATAATTAAGTAAAAAATCTCATACAATCCATTTTTCTATTTGACAAGTTGCATAACTGAATAGAATAGAGGGACGAGAGATTGAAAGTGGTTAGACTTTTTCTGCTAAGTTTGTTGTTTATGAATAGTATAACAAATGCATATTAAAGGGGTGTAGTGGAGAGAAATTGCAGTTACTAGTATGATTTTATGTAAACCATGGATCCATACGACTTCTCCTTCAAACTTACACAATTCTCACAAATCCTTTTGTTTCACTCCTCATCATCATTAAAATCCTTAATGCAAACAGCGTAAAAGAAGATTGTGTGCATGTGTTTATTTGTTACTTCTGAGAGGTTTGGTAAAAAATGATTTTATATTGGCGAAGAAAATTAACGATTAAAGAGTGCTAAGGCCCAAACAGATTATCTGTTTGAAAGTGAACAGTTTCTTACTGGACCTCCATAGTTTCTTCCTGCAGTCTCATATAAACAATAATCCATTTTCTTTTCTTTTAATTGTTTAATCCAAAAATAAAACACGTAGGATACTGAAAATGTAAGAAACGTTTGGGTGTATGCGCCTAACAAAGGTAAGAACGAAGGGAGTAATACGAGAGAGTATGGTTTTTTAGTTAAATATGTTTAATATTTTAATAATTATACAATTATATTTTATTTATTGTTTTGAAATCTGAATTTTTGGAAAAGAGTCAGTTCATTTGCCATTTTCTTCAAAAAATAAAATAAAAATAAAAATAATTTAATGCGACTTTTTTCTGTTAGAACATTGTCATGTCAAATTATTTTAGTTTTTAAAAGCTGGTTAAGGATTTCTTTTATTATTTACGGTGTACAGATGTAAAACTCTAAAAAATACATAAAATAAAAGTAAAAATAATGAAATACAAAAAAAAAAAAATGTTGTCTTTGTAATAAAAAAATAGAAGTAAAAAAGTTAAACTCAAATACTTGGATGATTAATGGTGTATTTGGTGAGTTAGAAAAGTTAAGCCAATTTTATTTTTTATTGAAAATTGTTTGAATATATTTGACTTTTCTTTTTCTTTTTCTTTCGTATCTAGTTAAGATGTAAAACTCTCTCAAACTTCAGCAGAATGAAAGACTACAATAATTTTTTCTTTGTGCATGTTTGTTTTATTTTTTTTTTCTCTGTTTTATTGAGCATGGGTTGTTTTTAAAAGAACACCATAAAACTTTCCGGCCGAATAAGATTTTTGTTTCATTTAACAAACGAAAATTTTTAACTGCAAACCAAACACATCTAAAGTATCCTAAGCGGATCAGATTCAACTTAATCGGTTAGCCATGTACGTTATATAAGTCATTTCATCTTTTCGAGGGATCATATCTTTTAGGTAACCTATAATTTAGGCTTTGGCAATATATATTAAATAAAGAAACAATCATATTACACAATGATATTGAAACATGATTTTTGGAAAAATTACACGATGTTTTTATTTTCGGTATGAACGATGCACTTAGTATTTTAAAAACAATAAAATACGGGAAATGCATGAAAATTAGGTATAACTTTTAGTTAAGAAAAGTGTAAGTATAATTAATGTTAATTTTTAGGAATATTGGTATAGCTATCCTGATACTATTTTGCACTATTTAGTATTTGGTGTGAAAATGTTTTTACATATGTAATTTTTATTAAATGAAAGCATATTTTTCTAGAAAAAATTATGTCTATTGACATTCAAGTAATAGTGTTTTCTGATCGGTTATTGCAGCCCGAAGTTAAGAATGTAAAACAAACTAAATAAATCAATCAATTATTTTCAAAGAGTTTAATGTGATCGTACTTTTTCTTTTTAAACTAATTATCAAGAAATTATCATTAATATGATAATTACCATAAGCATCAATTATATTTGATGTGATGAATGATACTGATATATAATATAAATGACAATTTATTTTTCATGCGTGTATTATTAAGGAAAATTATTTTTAATAACTAATTTTTGACAGCTTTTCTGAGGTGTCATATTTTAAGTGATTCTTCATTTTTTCAATTCTCTTAACCTGAGTTGTTAAAATTTAGTTGTCAAACATATCATGGTCAATTATCAACATTTTCGGTGGACAGCTTTCTATCAAAATGTTTTCAGTTCAGCAAAAAATGTTTGAAAGAACAATGTTATTACCAATGAAACATTGACTATAAATTGCTAAAGAACACTGTTTTAGGAAAATGTTATTACCAATGAAAACATTGACTACAAATTGCAACGTTTTAAAGAACAATATTACGCATAAGATCAATTTGGTGGAGAAAAGTCAGCTGAGGATGGAGAAATTCCTGTTAGAATTTAAAAGGTTTTGCGTTTTTGCATACATTCGTTCAGACTAGCAATTTCCACACGAGCAGAAGACGACTGATGGTATCCTTTTATGGATGGATCAGTGTTTTTAAAGATATATTTAGTCCAGCGTGGACAACATGAAATGTTTTGATGTTTCCTAGATTTATGAAATTGAATACCAACATTTTGTGCAACTTGATATGTAGTTTGTATCATGAATTCTCAAGTTAATACGATGTGGCTAACAGGGTTCACTTCTAGGTCTGGAAGTTGATGATTCTGGTAGAACTTATCATACTGAATTGATCTCCCTGAAAGATGAAAATGATAAGGATAAAGTGGCCAAAGCTAAAGATGGATACTTCTTGAAAAGCCATATATACACCGTTAAGATTCCACAGGTTATTACATTAACTTCAATATTGATAGTTATTATTGTCCACAACCTATTTATTTGAAAAATTATTCATGTCTTGCAGTTTAGGGGAGGCTCCGTGTTCTCAACTAAGATTAGATGGTCCCAGAAAATATTATTTCATGATGGCCAGTTATCTGTCTGTGTCCCTTTCAGCTTTCCGTCATACGTCAACCCAGCCGGAAAAAGAATTTCTAAAAAGGAGAAGATATTTTTGAAAGTGAATTCTGGTTCTGCAACGGAAGTGTTGTGCAAAACCACCAGTCATCCCCTTAAGGTAAAATTTATCGCGCATTACAAATTTCAGTTTGGCCACCTTTAATAGACTTAACCAACATTATCCTTGCGACTTTCCAGGAACTACTGCGCCAAGCTGGCAAATTAAATTTATCATATGAAGCAGAAGTGCCAGTATGGTCCAGTACAGGCTTCAGTTTCTCGTACTCTGTAAGACCTAGAAGCATATAATTTCATTAAAGTTATTTAATTCAATTCCATAAAAGCCGCAATGAGTGGTTTTTGAACCATAGATAGTCAGAATCAGAAATGAATATTATCTGTGCCATAATAAAAAAAAAGTTATTGACTTAATGGTCTGGTCTGGTGTTTTTACACAGGTTTCTTCAAATGACATATCTGGAGCTGTTCTTCTGCAATCTCCATTCCTGCGTGATTTTGACGAAAGAGAGATATTTTGTTTGTATCTTTACCCGGGAAACGGACAGGGCAGAAAGGTTAGTTGCAATATTAATTTGTTGTTATAGAAAGGTAATTTATTTTTCTAGCAGTAATTAGAAGCATATTGCGCTTGGAAAAATGTCAGGTACAAAACTAGTACAAAAGGAATATAGAAATATCATAGCTAGCATTCACAGGTGCATGCCGGTTTCAAACTTCATATCATGCTGCCTTTTCTTTTCAAGCGTATTTATAATAGAGCGTTCTGTCACTTGATAGGTTTTTAAAAAGGATGTGGTGTTTATAGTAGATATAAGCGCAAGCATGAAGGGAACGCCTCTCGATAACACAAAGAATGCCCTACTAACATCACTCTCCCAACTAAATGCACAAGATACATTTAACATTATAGCTTTCAATGGAGCGCTCTACTTATTTTCGTCATCAATGGAATCAGCTACTGAGGAAGCAATTTTAAATGCTACGAAGTGGGTTGACACTAATTTTATTGCTAATGGTGACACTAATATTATGCTTCCCTTAACACAGGTAATTCTTGTTGTCATTTTCATTGAGATGTGCAAAACATTGTTCTCTTTTTTCAAGGCTTGTTAATTAAGACTTTTCAATTATCTTTGTTTTGTCAATTCAACTGCACTCATGAAAGTATTATTAATAAGAAGAGATGTAAAACATAAGGCTACTGTATTATTACTTGTTTATCTCTTTTATTTATACACCAAATTTGTTGGAATGACTAAACACAAGTACAAGTCTCACATCGAACAGGAAAATATCGAGTAATATATAAGTAGGAAGAAGTCATCTAATATTGTTAGATTTTGAAATGTGTATAAATTTACTTGTGTGACAAAAATGACCTCTTATTTACTTTGCATTCTCCCATTTTTCTTGGAAATTTACCTGTTTTTTTTATGGCTAAAAGTCTACAACTTTATCTTTAGTAGTTGCACTTTGAGTCTACGAATTTTCTGGGATTAACAGATCATATTCCTTATCTAACTTCAAGACTTGGTATCTGTGTTTGATTTGCTTGTAATGTTAAACGTAAAGATACGAGGTTGATCTGTTGCTGTTATGGTATATTTGCTTTTTAATAACCATATTCTAGGCGGTGTTTGATCACTTATATCCCATGCAAAACGTTTCCATGTTGAATCCTAAATATGGAATCTGGTCTATCTTAGGCAATGAAGCTACTTGAGAAATCCACTGATTCGGTCCCTCTTATTTTTCTCGTTACTGATGGGGCCGTTGAGGATGAGAGAGAGATATGCAATTTTGTGGAAAGCTATGTCTCAAGTGGGCAATCAGTTCCAACACCGCGCATATGTACCTTTGGCATAGGCAAGATTTCTAGCTTCCGCTTCTATATATGCTCTTCAGAAAACAGTATCTGGTATATCATTAATTGGCAATGTTCATCAGACACTTCAATCTATGATAAGTTTGTTACTTTAGCTGATGTTTTAAGTAGCCAAAAATGTTTCTTTTTTTCTACGTGAAGAAGAAACTGTTTTGAAACCTAATTTTGTATCTGTTTTGGATGTAAGTTAAAAGTGATTTTTAGAACTTGTCCGCTAGAAATGTACCATTTTGTTATTCAGCCAAGAAACTTTCACAAATACTTCTTGCTTTGCATCCAAAGAGGCTCTTAGGCATGTTTTAAACTCAAGAATCCAATGCTTTGACATGCTGCTTAATTTGTCGAGATGAGTGTGTTATAAAATTAATCAAGGTACGTACCCATAAAAAGGGTAGTGCAAATTTGGGTTGGTGGATATTGACAAGGTCTTGGTTTTGACCAACGGGTGGACTTTTATGCGGAGTTCATAGCCATTTTGACTGTTCGGCAAAGCGCTGACCTTGGAATGGGATTACCTCCCATCCACCATTTTCTTTTTTCAATTACCAATTATTGAGCTTGTGACTATTATGATGTCAGTGTGCGAGAATATAGAATCTTCTATTTATCAACATTTCCAATTGGCATGCTATTCAGCTTAGATTTTTTTTTGTTATTAATCTCTTTATTTATTACTAGACTTTTCCTGTTGAGTAATATTCCTCTGTTTCGCTATTTGAAAGTTCAGGTTTATATTGCAATCACTACTTCCTGCAATTGCTTGCACAAATTGGGAGGGGCCACTATGATTGTGCTCATGATTTGGGTCAGTTGCTTTCCTTGCCCTGTCAACCTCATTGCTACTTGAAGTTTGCGCAAATCTGAGGTGTAAATTTGAAAAAAAAGAAATGTTTTTATCATGGTGAAGTCACCAAAAATGCTAATGATTGTGTATAGACAGATGAACCACAAAATATTGGAGACGAATTGGGGCTGATTCACTGGCAAAACTTGCTCAAGAGAATAGGATCGTCCAAAGTCAGAAGGAGCATTTTGACTATATTTTTAGCTAGCACGGGACATCTTAGCTAACATTAAAACTAGATAGATTGTAATACCATATTGATATTAGAAAAGGAATTGCCGTAACTCATTTTTCAAAACTAGTTCGAGCGATTGAGCAAGGCTTAATCCATACATATATGAAGCTTTATTCATCTCCCTTTTTTTCATCTTTTCCAGATTCAATTGAATTTAGAATGCAAAGGCTTTTCAGTACAGCTTCGTCGGTTATAGTTGCTGATGTAACAATCGAAAGTTTAGAAGGTCTTGATTCACATGAGGTACATATCCAATAAAGTATTAACTTCAATTATCACTAGAAACGTGCTCTATTGATTTATAGTTTGCTTAATTTACGTGTTACATCCATCTGATGTTGAAACTGTATTCTGATTATATATTGCAGTTATTCCCGTCTCATATACAAGATATATCATCTGGAAGTCCGTTGATCCTATCAGGCAGATACAGTGGAACTTTCCCTGAATTAGTTAAAGTCTCTGGTACTTTGGCAGATATGACTAACTTCGCTGTAGACCTTAAAGTGAAAAGAGAGAAGGATATACAACTCAGTAACGTAATATCTCACTCCTAAGGCATAACTTACTCTTATTCTTCATATCTGATTGTGATTTTTCCCATCTTAGCAAATGGGAAGTGAATATTACCATGCAACTCATGCATAGCTTCTCCTACATTGTATCACCATATGTAATGCTGTGCTGCTATTACGTTGCCTTCACTCTTTAGTTCCATTGTTTCACTCGACACTTTATTTGGGTTGGGTAGGCAGTTAGTGCATGAAAAGTGGATTGATTTTTAGTCATCTTTTATTGATCTGTTTCGCATCTAAATATGAATTTCAGTTCTTAATGCCTTGAATCATCTATTAGTTGAAACTTATACTGGTCCTGTATTATCGGTTTCTTCCTTGGACACATGTGATATGCATTTCATATCGTTGAGAATGAAAGTTCTCCAGGTTACACAAAGAACCATTTGGAATCTAGATCCTTTGAATAGGGTGATTGCCGAATGCATGCTCGACTATGCGCTGAATGCCTTTTGATAAATCTTTTGTATTCTCTCTAGGTCCTTGCAAAGAGACATGTAGACATGGTCACTGCACAGGCCTGGTTATTGAAAAGTGAAGAGCTGGAGGAGAAGGTTTGTCAATTATGTATGTTTGTGGGTATAAAATTTCTTTTTGAAGAAGGAAACTGAAAAAGGTGAAAATGGAAAATATAGGGAGGCCAGTTTATATCAAGACATTTATTTCAAACAATGTCACACTGGTCTCATGCACTAACGTTTACACAAAGAGTTGCTGGATAGGAGCTGGAGAGTGCAGGACTGAAAAATGTTTTGGAAAAAAAGTGTCTGCCATCTGGCTGTGATATATTGTTAATGTTAAAATAAAAATTTAATCTTTGATATTGTTATTCCTTTTGGACCCTGCATGAAAATAATCTATATTTTAGTTCCTAGATTCGAAAAATGTTTGCAAATAGATCCATATTGATTGCTGAAGTTATAACAGTATTAGATTTTGCTATGTTGACAAACTTTTGTCCTTAATGATAACTTGGAACCAAATTCGAAAATATTGATATTTTGTGTTTTGCTGCACCATTCATCTATAAAAAATGGCAACTGTTGTCTAATAGGTTACAAAAATGAGCATTCAAAATAAAGTCCCGTCAGAGTATACCTGCATGAGCATGGTTCTTGTAGAGAGCGAAGAAGGGAAGAAAGCACCGGAGCAATTTCTGTTACAAAAGGTAGACCTTTGCATTGGACAAATTTTACCTTCATCTTCTTGGCAAAATATGAGAATAGTTTGATTTACCCTTTGCGCCATGTATCTGAATCTCTAAGTCCTAATAAACAGGCATACAGCAAACTTAGCTTCCAGAGGGTGGAGTTAAACAAGCAGAAGTTATTCCTTGGCGGACTAAGTGTTGGATTTGGTGACTCAAAAGCAACTGCTGAGAATTTGGCACCAGCTATAAAGGAAGCAAAACCACCTGAAGGACTACTGGGGAAGGCTGCTTCCACCTGTTGTGGTCGATTGGCCGATACCTGTTGTGGCATGTGTCTGCTGCAGTCTTGCACTTTTGTGAATGACCAGTGCACCATTGTTTGCACTCAACTTTGTGCAGCCCTGGCCTGTTTTGAGTTAATCAAATGCTGTGTTGAGCTCTGCGAGTGTGATTGTTTGCAGTGAAATTATATATATGCTAAGTCAAGCATAGAGAAACTGTTTAATAATTGTTGCCTTGTATATATATGTATTATATGAGCTCTTCTATGAATAAAATGTTTACAGCTTATACTTCCTTATATTCTCTCAATCTCGTCTATGCTACGAGAAATGAACATCACAAATGTTACTAATCTTATTACATCACAACCGAGCTTCAAAAGTAAACCAAGAAGACCCCAGAAGTAAAACTGAGTTCTTTATTACTACAAATCTGAAAAAAAGAAAATGGAATGAATACAACTGTGCTTCAAAAGTAAACCCGGAAATAAAACTGAGTTTTTTACGGGTTCTTCCGCTGCAATCTTTATTTCTTGTTCGGCGATGGCCGTGCGACACAATTATTTATTTCTATTTTATCTTTTATGGGGATTTCTTTTGTCCATAATTGCTTTTTCATTAATTATTATTTTATGATTTTTGTAAAACTATTCAAACAGTTTTTTTTTTCATTTTTTTCTTTATTTTTAATTAATATAAATTTACTTTATATATTAACTTATTTATTTATCTGTATTTACGCTTATATATATATTTATGTTAGAATTAAATATTTACAATCGATTATAATTGTCTATTTAATCTAATTATTTTTGAATTTAAATTACAATCGATTAAAATGAAGCTATCCTGTCCTAACTATTATTTATTTTCACAATGTTCTTAAATTGCTAAAAAGTTATTTATATTCAAGATGAAGATTTGTTCTATTTTTTTTTAATGTGAGAATTTTAAAGATTTTTTTTTACGCTTGCCTCTCATCTCATTCTTAATCAACCTACATATGTGTTTTGTTCGACTTTAAAAAATATAGACAAGATAAAACCGTGGTAACTGTTTTATTAAAATTGAAAAAAATATTTACAGGTAAGGTAATAAACACTTTTTTTTTTCTGCAAAGTTGTTTCTAATTAAAATGAATTAGTTTCCATGTAAGTAAACCGTGTTTCTTGGAGTTGAAGTTGTACCTAAGACAAATCCTCTTGCCTCTGCAGCATGGATTTCTCTACAGCATAAATCTTAATCATTGATCATATTCTCTCTTATGGATGATGGGATTCAACAATTAGAAGTATGCTGAACTCCATAACCATTCTCCCCTCTCCCAATAGATTGTAATTTTCCTCATTTTTGCTGCTTCTTTCAGCTTCATTCTGAAAATGAGAACCCCTTTTGTCGGATTCAGCTGCATACTTGTGCTTCTTGCTTTCGCCTCTGCTTCCTGGTAAGCTGCGACTTCAGTACTAGGCCCTAGGGTTTCAAATAATTTGAATTGGGTAACCAGTGAACTTGGGGAGATGAGAAATACAGCATTGGATTTCCTTCCTCTAATTGTAGTAAACATCACATTTTTATGTTGAGTATCCTTTTCTCCTCATATCTATAATTTGAACTTTTTGGTCACTGAATTTAGGAAAGGAATAACTGTGCATGTTTTTGTTTTTTTGCTTCGGGTAACTTAGTAATTTTGAAATTCTTTTTTCCCCTTCTACCCGGTTTGTATTATATAATAGCTTTCAGAAATTTATTATGTAATGTTTGTTACATTGTAGTTCATCTTGATGACGGAGAGTTATGCATGTTTTTGTATACGTCAAATTGTTGATGTTTTATATGTGCATTGCGGATTAGATGAAAGGCTAGCTGGTTTGGTTTTTTGACTCACTCGTGTATAGTTATACTGCGAGTTTGGGTGAGTTTGTGCTTAATCTCTTAACAGTGGAGGTATATTTTTAACGCTGATAGCCAGAGAAGGCTTGGGGAGATGAAACATGTATCGGCTAAGTGCTTAATCTTTTAACATTGTACTAGTTTTGGGCTATTAGACAGTGTGTTTTGGGGGATAAAGTGATTATAAACTATTTGTGATCTATAATCATAAATATAAATAACTATTCTCTGTACGTGTGTATGTTTCTGTGTGTGTAATTTGTGGTTGATGTACCTAAAAGTGGACAAGTAATGAAAATAAACTCACTTTGTGATCTTTTCCAAAATTGCAGTTCTTCTACCTATGGAAGTATGGAAATGGAGAGAACTTTGGCGATTATAAAACCAGACGGATTAATTGGTAACTACACCGATGATATCAAGAGAACAATTGTAGAATATGGTTTCACCATTTTTAAGGAAAAGATTGTTCAACTTGATCAAGCCACTGTAGAAAAGTTTTATGCCGAGCACTCTTCAAAAGGTTTCTTTTCCAGACTTACAAAATACATGACAAGGTATGAGGTATCTCATTCCCATGAATTCTTGATGTATGACGATGGTATATTATGTTTCCTTAGCTGTTATGTCCACCTCACTCTACCGATGTTTGTTGTGTTACCTAAACTGTAAGACCCACTTTTACATGGTTTTATATGCTTGTTAATGTCAAAACTCCTAACATTTGATCATTGTAATAAATTTGGTCATTAACTTCCCTTTCTGCGTGCTTTCTAGTTTTTTTTATACTATAAATCTTTTTCTTGTGCTTCTCTGAAACGATTATCAGTGGACCAGTGTTGGCTATGATCTTGGAGAAGGATAACGCTATTGCTGATTGGCGTGCTTTAATGGGTCCTACTGATGCAAGCAAGGCTAAGATTACTCACCCTCACAGGTCATATAATGTTACTAATCTTATTACATCACAAATGTGAACTTTATAACTCGTTCATTTTTTGTCAAGTTGAGCCCCTAAATTCTGGCATTGCAGAGGAGTTTTATCGAGCTTCTTGATGAACATGATATCTGTTAATTTGCTTCATAGTGAAAATAGTTACTATTTTGTGCAGTATCAGAGCAAGATGTGGATTGGATATAGAAAGGAATTGTGTTCATGGTTCAGACTCTCCTAAATCTGCACAAAGAGAGATTTCATTCTTCTTTAAGGAGCTGTCCGCAGGTCAATAATTTTAATTCTGTTTTTAAGCAAAAATAAATAAAGTAATTAAACTTTTGGATGCATGAAGAAAAACTTCCTTTTAGATTCGTAGTTCATAAAGAATTTATGCTGAAATTATTAGTAATAGTGGTAGAACAATGTTAAGATATACTCATATTATAGATCAACCTCACATCTTACATATCATATTATTTATGCATCAACTTGGTAGTATAAACATCTTTCTTAAATCTTAAGCAACTTACTAAGATGCTTCTGTTCCAAATTAATTATGGTATTCATATCTTATTTCTATTGCATAAAATTTGTGATCATTGCCGTCAAAGGTCTTTACTTACTTTGCCTCTCCAAATCTTTGACAGATGTGGTTGCAGAGCATGATGAATTGTAGCTGCTACAAGTTTGAAGCATAAACACAACTTGTTTGTAGTTTTTTTTGTGTAGCATGAAAATTATACAACGGAAATGTATGTTAATGGGAGAGAAAAAAAATTATAGGTTTTTATCCAATCACATTGTATATTTTCTCCGACCAATGTATGGTAGCATGTTTGCCTACTGTTCTTGTATCCTTTGACAAAGTACAAGAATCAATTTCATTTATTGTAACTCATATTTTAATATAAAATATGTCATTGAAATCGTTTTACATCATGCTTAATAATTCAAAATAAATTTATAGCAAACACTTAAAGTTTGGCATTTTTTTTTTGGCAACTTGCACCTCATGTGTGTAAAATGACTTATTTATTCTTATCTTCTCTCTTTCGTCTTCTTATTTGAACTTGCACTTCATGGAATTATAAAACTAATTTAATTTTTTATTTAAAATAAATCGAAATTTAATTTTGTGTGAATAATGTGATTTGTGTGCTTATTTCAAATTCAGTAAAACACTCAAAAAAATGTATTCTTGTATGCAAAAGTACACCAAACAAAATTCAGGTTTAATTATTTTTTATTGTTTATCTGTTCGTTATTCGTTGATTCTAACATTTCTTAATTTAGGTTTATATTGACGTAACAATACTCACGGCATTCTTTTTTATTTGGTTCCATTCATTCTCAACCCTTAATAACAACATCAAATTCTTTCTAACATCTCAGTCATTATCGTGTCCAAGAGTAACATTTCACGCCACGGTTGCACAATCATTGACTTTGTAGCACAACAATTGCCGCTAAAATTATAAAAATTATTAGATTAATTTTTTCACCATATAATTTATATTTTTTCCATCATTATATTTTAATAGATTTTATAACGGAAGTCTAACTTCAACAACTAATACTATTTTAAAATTTATTTAATAAATCTATATCTTAATTTGATTTGTGGGGATATTCACATTCCACGGTTCTCATAAAGTTACAAAATTATCTTTTGTTGAAAGTTTTATATCAACCAGAGATAAAATTAATTTACAGTACATAAGTAGATGCAAAACTCATCTTACATGTTAGCTTTTCTAAATTGAGTTAAACTTAAAACTCATCTCTTAATATTATATTGAAGAGTTATGAATTAGAGTTTATCCTAACAAAATTTGTTGTTTGTTGAATTTATTGTTTGCATATACCACTTATTAATATCTAATCTCGTATTGAGACAATATATAAATGGACGTAAAACTCATATTACAATCTGATCTTATAATATTTAAGATAACTTTTGATAATATCCGAATTTAAATTTCAACTTATTCTCATAAGATCAGCTTATAAAATAATACTACAAATTAACTTTATATCTATTTAACGTTGTTAAATGTCAAAAACTGAAGTAGAAGATGTAAGAATTAATGGAAGTATTTAGGTTTTAAGTTGAGAAAAGACGAGAATGTGGATTGGCAAAGAAGGTGGTAATTGGGTGGGAAGTATGGTTGTTTTCGAGAAGAAGGAGTGAGAGTTTGATTACTTTGATGTTCAGAATTCGCGGATTCGTGCTTGGACATTGCAACACAGGGAATAAACATTTGCTTACTGTTCCACAATTATGTACCTATGTATCTATCAAACTTTATGAGTTTAGTCAAACTATAATCATCACTACATGGCTGGTGGATACATGTCCACGACTCCAACACAAGGACTCCTTGCCCTTATTTTATAGGGAGAGTTTCCAGAATTGGCAAGCCGTCTTGTAGGTTACTCTACTTGGAATCCATTCCCAATTCCCATACATCTAGTACATTCAATACCTCACGTGCCCTTCCTTCTAGGGGACCCTACACTTTTCCCTCTTCTTCTTCTCTGTTCATCTTGGTTCATGTAAACTGACTTTTTCATCTTCTTTTAAGTCTTATCTTGTCCCTTCTTCCATGCATCTCGAGGACTCCTTCATTTTTCTACATTCTACCCTCATTTTTTTTTATCTCTCGTGACGTACTTCGTGACATATATACTTTTACTTTTTAATAATCAAATCGTATTTTAGTTTCTTAATTATTTTAATCAAACCATTGTTTGGTGAACCATGCACAATTCATCAACTTTACACACCTTCATTTTTCGCATGTATATTCAATGAAATGCTTCACAATGTTGAATAAATCGTGTGTTAAGAAAAATATTTTGAAGAGACAAGTATAATGATCTTCCTTGGGTTAATCTAAACCAAAGTTTATTAAATAATTCACAAGATCTTGAGCATAGTGCATGTGCTTTAATGGGGGTTTGTTTTGTGGTTAGGGATGGATGCCATAGCTATATATGTTTACATGTTGGTTATTATGTAAGAGTTGTGTTCACCAATCAAACGGTTTAGATTAACTAAAACAACTTGGTTTTTGCACCACCCCTCTCTAATCTTAACACATCACAACATTTTTAACCATGGAGATTGTGCTAATTCCGTTTTTGATCACCATGGTTTGGTTAACAAATTATCTATATCGTAATCGAATGAGAGTAACGTGCAAGAGGTATGAATTGTAAATATCGAAACATTTATCATTGGTAAACACTCAATTCTTCTTATGTATAATCTTTATAAATTATATGAATTTATAACATTTTCTATAGTTTTTTTTTTTACTTAATTAAGATTTAAAATCTTAATAATTTGATGTTATTGAAGATGATTTTAGTTTTGCGAGAACCTTGGGACTAGACATGGACACTCTAGTCACGCAGGCCGAGAGATTGAAGATGTTGAAATTATTTTGGAGCTGTCTTTTGTCTCTTCGGTTATTTTGAATCAGAACCTTTGAGTTTACTTTATCTTTCTTTTTGTGTTCTTTTGTTTAGTTATTTATTTTTCATATGATTTTGCTTTATCTAAGATTTTATGTTATTTTATAATTGTTTTACCTATTTTGTGGGTTTCAATTAAGGAAGAAATGAAATTGACATATGGTGTTGTGCAACATTAGGTAATAATATGTGCAATGCTAACTATGAAACCAATTATTTAATGGGTATTCTAAAGTCAGAAACTTAATTTGATATCACATAGTAAAATCACATTAGAGAAGAAAATAACGGTTTTAAAGTGAAGAACAATCGATACAAAACTCATTACGGTTTATTTGATCTTGATTTTGTAAATTGATCATCATATTGTTCTCCATTGGTGAAAAATAGAAACATAACATGAAAGGAATATGAAAAAAAACAAAAATAATGAGAAAAAGAAAAAAAAAAGAAGAAGAGAAAAACTGAAACCTCAACGATTTTGAAAACAAAATTGTCCCTTTTTTTTAGCACAATTAAGCGTATAAACTCCGGAGCAAGCGTGTGTCTAATCATGGATTCTAATCTCATAAGTCCAATTATAAAGATTGAAATTAATACAAATAAAAATTAATCCGCAATGTTTCTTTACAAAATTTAAGGAAATTTGACTTGACTTCTAAAAATGGTAGAAAATAGAAAAAAAAAACTCAAAATCTAATAAATAATGTAGTATTCAAACTAACTAGAATGAAACAAAAATAATATGTACAAAAAATTATGACAAAAAAAAAAGTGAACAAAGATCAAACAAATAAAAAATATAAAATTAAAGTAAACATACACAATGAATTTAGTTTATTACTATAAAAAGAAAATGACTTAAAAGTAAAAAACAAAAAAAAAATGGAAAGTATACAATCACTCAACAATAAAAATATACATGTATGTACAGAGTATGTCTTATCAATTATCCTAAAAGACTCTTATTTCTTGAGAGATTAGAAAGAAGCAGCACATTTTACCAAAAGTACGTTACTCTTATCATAACTGAGTTCAGATTTTCAAAGTAAAATCTCATGTTTTAAGTAAGGTGAATAGAAAGAAAAAGTTCTATGTTACTTCTTCTTTCTGATTTATGTGAAATGAAAAAGTAAAGCAGAAAAAGGAGAGTAGTATATAAGCATACAGATTCTTAAACTCATTGTCTTAAGATTTTGAGTTGAGAATGATATCAATATTTTATATAATTGGGTTGAAGTCTCATTAATATTGTATCTTCTCGATGAAAGTCATTATGTAAACCTTACATTCCAAACTCATTCAGCAGTAAGTTAGAAAATTTAAAGTGTTGCAGAGAAAGTGTATCTGTTAATTAGGGTAGGATTAATGTGTGAGATTAGTATTTAGTATGAGAAGAAGGGACAAAGTAAAATAATTGGTGAATGATACGAGGAATAGAAAAGTACAATACAAGTAGTCAACCTGACCCCTTTTGTACACGCGTTCATCCGACACAAGCTGATGGGAATAGCGTTCAGCCGTGATGCCAGGGTGGTGCTGCCATGCACAAATTATTACACACAATCACTTATCTATAATCTCACTTACTTATTACATTACATATAGATAGAAATTTAAGTATGAGTTTAAGTCTCACATTAGTTAGAAATGAGAAAGTAAAATACTTATAAAAATAAAGACCCATAAATTCATTGTCTTCAGGTTTTGGGTTAAAAGTAGTGTCAATGTCTTATGTGATGAACTCAAATCTTATTGGTGTTGTATCTTCCTAGTGAAACTCCCTCTATAAATCTAATAAGTGGTATCAGAACCAATGGTTAAAACCGGCTTAGACGAGTGTAGTATGGTCCTTGAATTGAAAGTCTTTCTGGTAAGGGTTTCAGGTAAGCGTGTCCCAATAAAAACCCATAAACCCATTGTCTTAAAATTTTTGGTTGAAAGTAGTGTCAATGTAATATTTGATTGAGCTCGAGTCTCATTGGTATTATATCTCTCCGGTGAAACCTCCTCTATAAACCTAACACACACACAAACATATATATATATATATATATATATATATATATATATATATATATATA
>Ga0099823_1002256_pt1 | contig 17218 bp, 14 predicted proteins | sample CowpearedBW_FD_76831 | JGI IMG/M metagenome (GOLD analysis project Ga0099823, IMG submission 76831) | Root nodule microbial communities of legume samples collected from California, USA - Cow pea red BW | ecosystem: Host-associated > Plants > Roots > Nodule | place: USA: California | collected...
AATTGCCATCACCGTTTGCGGACCCGGGCATGACTGAAGACGCTGAGCGCTGGAAAGAAAAATACCTTAAAAGCATCGAGCAGCAAGAAAAGCTCGAACGCCGGTGGGACGCCCGTCTCGACCTGCTTCGTCGTGGCCTGGTGCGCAGCAGCCTGGCTGCAGAAGGCAGTGACAAGGTGGTAGACGCGTGCATGAAGGAAATGCGCGAAGTCATCCGCGGTGACAACATGGACGCCGGCCTCGCCGGTTTGATCCCGCGCCTTGAAAAGGCGGTGCTGGACTCCGAACAGCGCCGTGAAACCCGCATGAACCAGGTCAGCGATGCGCTTGCCGCGCTGGTTGGCCAATTGCAAGGCCTGTCGCTGCCCAGCGATATCTCGCGTCCGCTGAAAAAACTGGCGAAGAAGCTCGAGGGTGGAGTTGCCCAGTCCCGCGATCTGCCGCCGCTGCTGGGCGAGTTGAGTGGCTTGCAGGGCCGTGCCCTGTCGGCGCTTGGTAAACCGGAGGATGAAGCCCGGCCTGGTTTCTTGCAGCGCTTGTTCGGTAGCCGCGAGGATGACCCACAAGGCGAGCCAGTACCTGAACCGGTGGCAGTGTCTGCTGCCGAAGCGCCGCCTCAGGTTGCGCAGCCCCCTATTGAAGCCCCGCAGCCCGACGATGTGGATGCGCTGCAACCGTTGCCGGCACTTGTCCCCGAAGCGAGCGCAGCGGCCGAATCCGAGCCGGAGCTACAGGGCCCATCGCTGATCGAAACGGCTGAAACACCCGCCGTCCAGCAACCGCTGCAGGAGGACGTGCTGGAGCCCGACGCGACCGCCAGCGAACCTGTGGCTGCAGCACAACCGGCACCCACGCTCGAAGAGACGTTCGGCGAAGACGGCCCCTATGCCCTGCCTTATGCCGTCGAGCCACCCTACAGCCAGGTTGCCGCGCACATCGAGCAGACCCTGATCGGCCTGCTCGACGACCTCAGCCTGCCCGAGCGGCACAAGGCCCAGGCGCTGGAAATGCGCGAGCGCGTTGCCCGTGGCCTGAACTGGTACGAGCTGATCCCGGTGCTGGATGACCTGGCTGTGCTGATGCTGGCAATAACCGACAGTGGCCAGCACGAATTCGAAACCTACCTGCAACAGCTCAACGAACGCCTGGAAGGCTTCCAGAGCCACCTGCAGGAGGCCAGCGCCGGCCATGCCGACAACAGCAGCGCTGCCCGCGAACTGGATACCCAGCTGCGCGAGCACGTCGACGGCTTGCAAAGCAGTGTGCAAGGCGCCGCCGATGTGGACAGCCTCAAGCACATCCTGGAAAACCGGCTGGAAGGCCTGTTGGTCACCATGGACGAGCATAAGCTTGAGCGTGATCGCCGCGAGCAGGAACTGGCAGGCCGCCTGCAAGGCTTGTCGGAGCGGGTGGCGAACATGGAGCATGAAGCGCTCGGCTACCGTGAACACCTGGAAGAGCAACGGCAGAAAGCCCTGCTCGACCCGCTCACCGGCTTGCCCAATCGTGCGGCCTGGAGCGAGCGGGTAGAGCGCGAAATACTCGAATGGCAAGAGGCCGGCGGCCATCTGGCCATGGCGATTCTCGACCTGGACCACTTCAAGCGCATAAACGATAGCTATGGGCACCTGGCCGGGGACAAGGTACTCAAGATTGTTGCTGACCAGCTGCGCAAACGCCTGCGTGGTCGTGACTTCATTGCCCGTTTCGGGGGCGAGGAGTTTGTCCTGTTGCTGCCGCAGACGTCACCCGCGGCAGCGGCCCAGATGGCGGAAGTACTGCGCGCCACGGTGGAGGCCTGCCCGTTCCACTTCAAGGGCGAGCGGGTGGTGATCACCACTTCTATCGGTCTGGGGGCGTTTCGCTCTGGCGAGCGTGGCGACCAGGTGCTCAAGCGCGCCGACGCGGCGCTGTACCGGGCCAAGGAGCTGGGGCGTAACCGCGTCGAGCAGAGCTAGCGTTTGCTAACACTGACCCACGGTAAGCGCGGCCATGGGGAGCACGTTATACTGTAGCGCTCATTCGCTGAGGCCACTGACGTGCTTTCCACGCTTAAAAAAACGCTGATTTCCTTTTTGCTGTTGTCTGTTGCCGGATGTTCGACGGGGTTGCGCATCGACCGCAGCCACCCCTCGTCCAACCAGGACAACCGCATCCAGTTCGTTGTACTGCATTACACCAATGCGTCCCTGGAGCGCTCCCTGGCGTTGCTTACCCAGGGCGAGGTCAGCAGCCATTACCTGATCGGCGACGGCCCGGCCACGGTGTATCAACTGGTGGATGAAAACCGTCGTGCCTGGCATGCCGGCGACAGCCAGTGGCAAGGGCGCACCTGGCTGAACTCGTCGTCCATCGGGATCGAGATCGTCAACCCGGGCTTCACCGACACGCCGAATGGCCGGGTCTGGCATCCTTATAGCGAAGCGCAGGTTCAGTCGCTGATCGCGCTGCTCAAGGACATCGTCAAACGTAACAACATCGAGCCTCGGCACATCATTGGTCACAGTGATATCGCACCATCACGCAAGCTGGACCCGGGCCCGCTGTTCCCGTGGAAACGCCTGGCCGATGCCGGGCTGGGTATCTGGCCTGATGCCAATGCCGTGGCACGCCAACAGGCCTACTTCAGCGTCAACCCGCCAAGCGTTGGCTGGTACCAGCAGGAACTGGCGCGGTTTGGCTATCAAGTCGAGCAGACTGGGGTGCTGGATGTCGCCACCCGCCACGTGATTGCTGCGTTCCAGATGCGCTTCCGTCCGCAGCGTTTCGACGGCATGCCCGATGCACAGACGGCGGCGATGCTGCAGGTGCTCAACCGGATGCGTTGAGCCTGCAGCGAGGCGCTAAACGGCGAGGATGATTCTTGATCCAGTTGCTATACCTTGGTAATCAACTGGATGCCTTCGATGTCAGCTCTCATTTCTACGCTGCGCCAATTTTTTTACCGTCCCTGGATGCTGGCCACCTTGGCAGCATTGGCCAGCGCAGCACTTTTGCTTACTGCCAGCATCGGCATTGCCCTGCAGCAGATGAAGCAAAGCGAGAGCGAACAGATGAACGCCCAGGGCGAGCGTTTTCTCGACCGCCTCGAACAGGTATTCGGCCAGTTGCGCGAAGGGGTCGACCTGCTGCAAGCCCAGCCCTTGCGTGGCTGCAGCCCGGCGATGTTGGCGGCGTTGCAGCAGGTTGGCCTGAGTTCGCGGTTCATTTATGAAGCGGCCTATGTGGATGGTGAAGTCGCCTGCTCCAACCGTGGCGATGAGCGGGCATTCGAGCCTTTGCGGGCACCCGACATCCAGGGGCCGACCTACAGCTACTGGTTGAACACCACGACCGAGCCGAACGAGAACCTGGCTGCGTTGATGCTGGGCCGGGGCAAGTTCGTGGTCTCCACCTCGCGTGGGCACCTGACCGACGTGGTCGACCTGCCACCGGGCGGCAGCCTGGTGGTGGTGTTGGACAACGGTGCCCGGGCCATACCCGTGCTCGGCCCGCCACAGGTGTGGCCGCCGCCCTCGGCCTGGTCGACCAGCCACAAGTCGTTGCTCGAACTCAGTGACCGGCTGATCTACCGCATGCCCACCAAGTCGCCGGATTACCAATTGGTGCTGATTGCCCCACGGGCCAGCCTGCCGTTGAGAATGAATGGCATGCTCTGGCTGCTGTTCCCTGGCAGCGTGTTGGCTGCCTGCTGCATCGGCTGGCTGGTGCTGCAGTTGATCCTGCAACGGCGGTCGATGAGTTCGGAGTTGCAGAATGCCTTGCGCCGGGGAGAGCTGCAGGTGCTCTACCAGCCGATCTTCGAACTCGACACACGGCGCTGTGTAGGCGCCGAGGCCCTGGTGCGCTGGCGCCGCCCGGATGGCACGCTGACCAGCCCGGACCTGTTTATCCCGTTGGCGGAAAACACCGGGCAGATACGCCAGATCACGGATTTTGTCCTGCAGCGCGTCCTCGAACAGCTGGGGCAGTTGCTGCGCTCGCACCCCAAACTGTACATATCGGTGAACCTGGCCGCCTGCGATGTGATGGTGCCGCGTATTGGCCGAGTGGCGGCACGCCTGCTGGCCCTGCACCGGGTGGCCGCTAGCCAGATTGCGTTTGAGGTGACCGAGCGCGGCTTGATCGACGTGGTGGTGGCACGTGACAATCTGCAGGCGCTACGCGCCGTGGGGCATCAGGTGCTGATCGACGACTTCGGTACCGGCTATTGCAGCCTGGCCTATCTGCAAACCCTGCCGGTGGACTGCCTGAAGATCGACAAGGCCTTCATCGATGCGCTGGGCCACGATGCCGCCAGCAGCGGGGTTGCCCCGCATATCATTCGCATGGCCCATGACCTGCACCTGCGGGTGATTGCCGAAGGCATCGAATGCGAGGACCAGGCGGTGTTGCTGAACAGTGAAGGGGTCAATTACGGCCAGGGCTGGCTGTTTGCCCGACCGCTAAACGCCCGGCAGTTTGCCGAGCTGGTGACCCGCGGGCAGCTGCCGCGTCGGGTTGAACATTGAGAAGTCCTGCGCCCGCGAAGAGGCCGGCACAGACAATACTCAAACCGGCAGCGCCATGTAGAACTGTGTCCCCTGCCCTGGCCGGGAAAACACGCCCATGCGCCCGCCATGCAGCTGCACGATTTCCTTGCACAGTGCCAATCCAAGCCCTGCACCACCCTTCTTGCGCCCTACCTGCACAAACGGCTCGAAAATGCGCCCCTGCTGCCCATAGGCAATCCCTTCGCCTGTGTCCTCGACGCTGATGATCACCCGCTCCGCATGCCGCCGCGCATGCAGGCGGATACGCCCGCCGTTGGCGGTATGGCGGATGGCGTTGTGCAGCAGGTTGTCCAGAACCCGATCAAGTTGCGCAACGTCGGCCTGAATACGCGGGAGCGGTGGCTCAAGTGCCTTGACCAGTTCAACCTGCTTGTTTGCCGCCTGCTCGGCAAAACGCAGTTGTGCGCGCTCCAGCAATTCGTCGATGGCACAGGGAGCCAGGTCGAGTTTCTGCAGCCCGCTCTGGTAACGCGAGAAGTTGAGCAGGTCGTTGATCAGCTGGGTAAGCCGCTGCATTTCTTCACCGATGGTTTCCAGCAAGTCATTCTCGCGTGCCTCAGGCGGAAACTTGACCCGCTCGCGCAACAGCCCGAAGGCCATGTGCATGCCGGTTACCGGGGTGCGCAGTTCGTGGGACGCGCGTAGCACGAACTCACTGCGCACGCGTTCGAAGGCCCGTTGCTCGGTTACATCGTGCAGCACCATCACCGCGCCAAGAATCGGCCCTTGCGGGTGGCTCACCGGGGTCAGGCTGTAGGTCAGCAAGCGCGTTTCTTCATCCACCTCCATGGTCAGGTCTTCCGGCGGGCGGTCCAGATTGCCACCGCGCAGCACCTGACGCAGCTGCTGCTCCAGCTCCGGCCGTCGGAGGGCCTCGGCCAGGCTGCTGCCCACGCGGCTATCATTCCAGCCCAGCTGGCGCTGCGCCACCGGATTGAGGTGTTCCAGGCGGCCCTGGCGGTCGATGATCAGCAGGCCATCGTCGATGCTGTCGAGCACGGCCTGCAGGCGCTGCTGCCCGGCCAGCAGTTCGTCGACGTTGGTGGCCTGGTGCTTGCGCAAGGCATCGGCCATGAGGCCAAAGCGGCGGGTCAGCTGGTTCAGCTCGGTGGCCTGGGTGACCGGCAGGGTGACGTCAAAGTTGCCCTTGCCCAGCTGGTCGGCTGCTTTGGCCAAGGCTTCGATCGGTTGGCCAAAACGTCGGGCGATGTTGTGCGCAGTAATGAAGCCCAGCACCAGCACCACCAGGCCCATCAGGCCAAGCACACCGCTGACCAGCAGGGCGTGGTCACGGCTGTATTCCTCGCTGCGGGTGATGAGGTCCAGCGCCTGTTTGTGGGAATCGATCAGGTCGGTACGCACTTGGTTGAAGGCGGCCCCCAAGGGTTGGTCGACACCCATGCTACGAGCGGGCGCGGGGCTGTCACGGTAGGCTTGCAGGAACGTCTGGTAGTTACTGCTGGCCTTGCTGAAGCCGTTGCGCTCTCCGCCTTGCTCCAGGCCTTGGTTCAGCAAGGCCTGAAAGTTTTCTTGCAGCAGCCGCAGGTTTTCCGGGGCCGTGCCTTCATCAAGGATCAGGGTCAACTGTTCGCCAAGGTTCTGCCGCAACTTCAGCCCCACTTCCAGGACGTGGGTGGTGTCACGCACCAGCTGCTGTTGCGCGCTAGCCATCTGCAGCACGCTGACCAGGCCCAGCAGCAGCCCGAGCAAGGCCACCGTGACCAGTGCCGAGATACTCAGGAAAAGCCGCGTGCGCAGCTTCATGGGCGGCCACTTCATAGGTTGTACTGCTTGCGCTTGCGGTACAGGGTGGAGGCGTCGATGCCCAAGGTTTTGGCGGCCTGGTCGAGGGTGTCGCTGGCAGCCAGCACCGCGCCGATGTGGGCGCGCTCCAGCTCGTCCAGGCTCAGCGCGGCACCCACGCGCGGGGCATTGCCAGCCGGTTGTTCGCCCATCCCGAGGTGGCTGACTTCCACGCGCTCCTGCGGGCAGATGATACTGGCCCGCTCTACCACGTTACGCAGTTCGCGAATGTTGCCGGGCCAGCGGTAGTTGAGCAGGGCGGTGCGCGCTTCGTCGCTGAAGCCCCGGGCGGGGCGGGAGTATTCCTTGACGAAGCGGGCAAGGAAGCGGTCGGCCAGGGTCAGGATGTCTTCACTGCGCTCGCGCAGGGGCGGCAGGTGCAGGGTGATGACGTTCAGGCGGTATAGCAGGTCTTCGCGGAAGCGGCTTTCGCGCACCATCTCTTCGAGGTTGAGGTTGGTGGCGGCCAGGATGCGTACATCTGCACGCCGTGTCACGGGGTCGCCCACGCGCTCGTATTCCTTGTCCTGAATGAACCGCAGCAACTTGGGTTGCAGGGTCAGCGGGAAGTCGCCGATCTCGTCGAGGAACAACGTACCCCCATCAGCCTGGCTGACCCGCCCCAACGTGCTTTCGCTGGCACCGGTAAAGGCGCCGCGGGTGTGGCCGAACAGTTCGCTTTCCATCAGCTCGGCGTTCAGCGACGGGCAGTTGATGGTCACGCAGGCTTTGCGGGCACGTTTGCTCCAGCCATGGATGGCCCGGGCCAACTCGCCTTTACCCGTACCGGACTCGCCAAGAATGAGGATGTTGGCGTCGGTGGTGGCGACCTGGCGGGCAGTTTCCAGCACCGCCATCATGGCTGGGCTGTGCGAGTCCAGGCCGTCCTTGGGTTTGCGCATTTCGCCTTCCAGGGCCTCCAGGCGTGCTGAAAGCTGGCGCACTTCCAGCTGCTTGGCGGTGGCCAGGCGCAACTGATCGGGGCTGCATGGCTTGACCAGGTAGTCGGCGGCGCCTGCCTGGATGGCATCTACCGCTGTATCGATTGCCGAGTGCGCGGTCACGATCACCACACGCATCCAGGGTGCCTGGATGCGCATCTGCGCCAGTACGTCCAGGCCGTTGTCCTCGCCCAGGCGCAAATCCAGGAAGCAAAGGTCGAACACCTGGCGCTGCAACAGCGTTTCGGCCTGGGCCGCGCTGTTGGCTGTGGCCACGCTATAGCCTTCGTCTTCAAGGCAGTAGCGGAAGGTGCGCAGGATCGCGGACTCGTCATCCACCAGCAGAATGCGGCCTTGGTTGTCCTGGGCTGATTCCATTTCCTGCGCTCCTTAGGGATAGATCTTCATTTAGTGTGGGAAAAATCGGGCAAGTTGCATGGTCAATTCTGAAGGATTCTGCCCTTTGCATGCTAGCCAATGGCCTGATGCTTACTGCAGGCCGTGAAATTCCATTGATTTGCTTAGAGGTACTCAGTGGCACATTGGTTGCGAAGGTTTTTACCTTTTGCCTAAAAACAGGAGGCACTGCCATGCTCTTTTCCTTGCGTACAGCCGTGTTGACAGCCGCCCTGCTGCCCGTTTTCACCCCGGCTATCGCCGACCCTGTGCGGGACGCGCGCCTGGAAGGCGCCCTGCAAACCGCCCTGTCTTTGAACCGCATGCTTGACCCGTTCCGTATCAGGGTTGATGTAGACGGCAAGCATGCACGGCTTTCCGGCGAGGTGGAGAACGAGGTAGAGCGGCAGCTGGCCGAAGATGTGGCCCGTGCCACACGGGGCATCGAACACGTGGAAAACCAGCTGCAGGTCAACGCCCGACTGGTTGACCGCCCGTTGGAGCTACGTGCCTACGCCCAACGCCTGGAGGACGCCACCCTGGCGGCGGTGATCCGTGCCCGGCTGTTGTGGAGCCGAACCACCGAGAAGGCGCCTATAGAGGTACAAAGTAGCGAAGGCGTGGTGACCTTGCGCGGCAAGGTCGACAGCGCCGAAGCCAAGGAGCTGGCCGGCGTGATAGCGCGTACCACCGACGGTGTGTACCTGGTCAACAACCTGGTCAGCCTCGATACCGCCGCCATGGCCAAGCCCCGCGAGACACCGGTAGGGGCACCAACGGGTCCGCAGCCAGGCGACAGCTGGATCATCGACAAGATCCAGAACAGCTACCGCTTCAGCCGCAACCTCGATGGCCTGAAGCTGAAAGTTGCCAGTGAAGCGGGCATGGTGCGGCTGTCGGGCGAGGTGGTCAGCGCTGAGCAGAAAACCATCGCCGTGGAGATCGCCCGGCAGATCATTGGCGTGCGCGGGGTGGATGCCGACCTGCTCAAAGTGGCGACGAAAGCGGAAGGCTGATCGTGCAATTCGCACGACTACACAGACGGCATCGTGCAGGATACGTCCCTGTTGAACGTTTATGTAAAAGCTAAATTATTGATTTTAAAGGTATTTTTAAAAATCAAAAGGCTGGCATGCAGGCTGCAATTACCTGTTCAGGTTTGAACAAAAATTACAGCAGGAGGAGCCGGCATGAACCGCCAATCCGTCAACCGCTCGCAGAACGTCGCCCTGTCCCTGCGCCAGATGTTGTCTGTCGGCATGGCGCTGCTGCTGACCTTGGCCGCTGGCCTCTTTTATTACAGCTGGCAGACCGCGCGTCTGGCTGAGCAAGTGGCAGCGCAGACTGCGCTGTTGACGCAGATTCAGGCAACCCGTGCCAATACCCTGGTCAAGGCAGCTGACTCATTGCCTGCCGGCCAGGCCTCTGCCTCACCGGCCACCCTGGAACATGTCGTACCCCAGGACCGTTGGGTCTTCTGACCTGCCGGCCGCACCGATTCTGAAAAAGAAAGGAGAACCACCATGCTGAGCTGGGCTATCACTTTCCTCATCATCGCCATTGTCGCTGCCGTACTGGGCTTCGGTGGTATCGCGGGCGCTGCGACGGGTATCGCGAAGATCCTGTTCATTGTCTTCCTTGTGTTGTTCGTAGCCTCCTTCTTCTTTGGACGTGGACGAGGTTAAAGATGGGCAGGAAGCTTTGTACAGCCCTGGCTGCCGCCCTGCTGCTGGGTGGCAGCGCGGCGGCGATGGCGGCCAATGACGGCCAGGTCCGGGTCGACCAGTTGCTCGGCTCGGACCCGGAGTACCGGGAAACCTGGCAGGACACGATCAAAGGCGAGGAACGCCTGCCCGATTGGGTGGTCAATCTGACCGGCAGTTCCCAGCAGCAGATGTCCGCCACTACCGAAGATGGCGACAAGTACCTGGTCGGTGCGTTGTGCGAAGCACAGGACAACTGCACCTACAAGCGGCTGATCGTTGCGTTCAGCTGGGACAAGGAGGATGCCTACGGGATGCTCGTGGAGGTACCTGAAGGCTTGCCGAGCGACAAGTCGCCTACACGCCATGCGCAATATCGCTGGCTGGGCGACCCTGACGACGGCATGAAGGCAATGCTGCAGGAGCAGCTAAAGCGTGACCCGAACTGGTACTGAGCATTTATTGCCGGTACGGATGAATGGTCATCGACTGTCACGTAATAGAAGCTGAACCTTTCTATATTTCAGCCTTCTATGATGCGCCGCCCCGAGGAGGGGCAGCACATGACCAAGGGGCCGGGCTGTTCTGATTGTTGCAGGATCGGAGTGGCCTAGGGGTACAGGGAGTGCCTCCAGCGATGGGCCGGGTCAGGAAAGGCGGAATCGGAAGTATCAGGTCGGCGGTGTCACAGGGATACCTGACCAGACCTGACTTCCGAGGAGCCATGTAGGCATCGCCCTCTTCCTTGCGCGATTTCATCCCTAAGACACATTTTGTCTCGACCGTACATCAAATTTTTTTCCGCCTTGCGAGCCCTTCTTCAAGTGGTATTTCGGCCATTCGGATTGTCGAACAAGCCATCTTTCATGCCCTTTGTGTACCGTCAAATCTGCCGAAATATGGCGGTTTGGTCTTGTTCGGGATTCCGAACGTTATAAATCAAGCACTTGCGAACCCCCTGTTTTGGCATGAAACATTATGCATAATTGGTATGGGTCATGCGCTTCCGGCATTAGATTTCCCCCTTTCCCATCGCAATAGTTGCCGCCTTTTTCGCTGGTCAGAGCGCCCTGTCGCTCGCCTGCGGTGTCCTTACATGAAGTCGCCAGACGGGTGCGCTTGAAGCCAGAGGCTTTGCCGATGGCTCTGTTACGCGTGTTTCGTCGGGTGCCATGACCACTAGAACAAAGGGTAAAGACATGAAGAAGGCAAAACTGAGCCTCGCCTGGCAGATCGTCATCGGTCTGGTCCTGGGCGTTGCAATCGGCGCGCTACTGAATCATTTCAGTGCAGAAAAGGCATGGTGGATCAGCAACGTCCTCCAGCCCGCCGGTGACATCTTCATTCGCCTGATCAAGATGATCGTCGTCCCGATCGTGATTTCGTCGTTGATCGTGGGTATCGCCGGGGTTGGCGATGCGAAGAAACTGGGCAGCATCGGCCTGAAGACCATCATCTACTTCGAAGTGGTGACCACCATCGCCATTGTCGTGGGCCTGGTGTTGGCCAACCTGTTCCACCCGGGCGCCGGCATCGACATGAGCACCCTGGGTACCGTGGACATCTCCAAGTACCAGGCTACTGCGGCCGAGGTACAGCATGAGCACGCGTTCATCGAAACCCTGCTGAACCTGATCCCGTCGAACATCTTCGCAGCGCTGATGCGTGGCGAAATGCTGCCGATCATCTTCTTCTCGGTCATGTTCGGCCTGGGCCTGTCGAGCCTGCAGGCCGAGCTGCGCGACCCGCTGGTACGCACCTTCCAGGCCGTATCGGAAACCATGTTCAAGGTCACCCACATGATCATGAACTACGCCCCGATCGGTGTGTTCGCCCTGATCGCCGTGACCGTGGCCAACTTCGGCTTCAGCTCGCTGCTGCCGCTGGCCAAGCTGGTACTGCTGGTGTACTTCGCCATCGCCTTCTTCGCCTTCATGGTGCTGGGCCTGGTTGCCCGCGTGTTCGGCTTCTCGGTGATCAAGATCATGCGCATCATGAAAGATGAGCTGATTCTGGCCTACTCCACCTCCAGCTCCGAAACCGTGCTGCCGCGCGTGATCGAGAAGATGGAGAAGTACGGCGCGCCGAAGTCGATCTGTTCGTTCGTGGTACCGACCGGCTACTCCTTCAACCTCGACGGTTCGACCCTGTACCAGAGCATCGCGGCCATCTTCATCGCCCAGCTCTACGGTATTGACCTGTCGTGGAGCCAGCAGCTGCTGCTGGTGCTGACCCTGATGGTCACCTCCAAAGGCATCGCTGGTGTGCCGGGCGTATCGTTCGTGGTGCTGCTGGCCACCCTGGGCAGCGTGGGTATCCCGCTGGAAGGTCTGGCCTTCATCGCCGGTGTCGACCGCATCATGGACATGGCCCGTACCGCGCTGAACGTTGTAGGCAACGCCCTGGCAGCACTGGTCATCGCGCGTTGGGAAGGCATGTACGATGCCGCCAAGGGCGAGAAGTACTACGCCTCGCTGATGGCCGACAAGCAGGAAGCCGCAGTGGTTGGCGAAGCCGCCAAGCGCTGAACCTGAGTGCTGTCCTAAAAAGCCCCGCCTTGTCGGGGCTTTTTGTTGTCTGTCTGGATCGCAGGCCCCGGTACAAGCAACTTCCGCTATCATTCGGGCATTTTTCAGGGGGAATACGCGGATGCTCAACGGCCTTTGGCTTGGCTTTTTCCTGGTGGCGGCAGTGTCCGCCCTGGCCCAATGGCTGGTGGGTGGTAATGCCGGGATCTTCGCGGCAATGGTCGAAAGCATTTTCGCCATGGCCAAGCTGTCGGTCGAGGTGATGGTGCTGCTGTTCGGCACACTGACCCTGTGGCTGGGCTTTCTCAAGATCGCCGAAAAGGCCGGTATCGTCGAATGGCTGGCCAAGGTATTAGGCCCGCTGTTCGCCCGCCTGATGCCGGAAGTGCCGCCCGGCCACCCTGCCCTGGGCCTGATCACCATGAACTTCGCGGCCAACGGCCTGGGGCTGGACAACGCCGCCACGCCGATTGGCCTGAAGGCCATGCGTGCGCTGCAGGAGCTCAACCCCAGCAGCACCACAGCCAGCAACGCGCAGATCCTGTTCCTGGTGCTCAACGCCTCGTCGCTAACGCTGCTGCCGGTGACCATCTTCATGTACCGGGCCCAGCAAGGCGCACCAGACCCGACCATGGTGTTCCTGCCCATCCTGCTGGCCACCAGTGTCTCGACCCTGGTTGGCCTGCTGTCGGTGGCGGTGATGCAGCGCCTGCGTCTGTGGGACCCGGTGGTGCTCGCCTACTTCATTCCCGGCGCGTTGCTGCTGGGAGGCTTCATGGCGTTTCTCGGCACCCTGTCGGCCGCCGCGCTGGCCAGCCTGTCGTCGGTCCTGGGCAACCTCACACTGTTTGGCGTGATCATGCTGTTCCTGGTGATTGGCGCCCTGAGGCGGGTCAAGGTGTATGAAGCCTTTGTCGATGGGGCCAAGGAAGGCTTCGATGTGGCCAAGAACCTGCTGCCCTACCTGGTGGCGATGCTGGTAGCGGTGGGTGTACTGCGTGCTTCAGGCGCGCTGGAGCTGGCCCTGGACGGTATCCGCCATGCGGTGAACTGGCTGGGCCTGGACACCCGCTTCGTCGAGGGCCTGCCCACAGCGCTGGTCAAGCCGTTCTCCGGCAGCGCAGCGCGGGCCATGCTGATCGAGACCATGCAGACGCAGGGTGTAGACAGCTTCCCGGCCCTGGTAGCGGCGACCATCCAGGGCAGTACTGAAACGACCTTCTACGTGCTGGCCGTGTACTTTGGCGCGGTGGGTATCCAGCGCGTGCGCCACGCGGTCGGTTGCGCACTGCTGGCCGAGTTCTCTGGCGTGGTCGCAGCGATCTTCGTCTGCTACTGGTTCTTCGCCTGAACCTTGCGCTGTGCCTGGCTGGCCTGGTCGACGGTCCAGGTCACAACTTGCCCCACCAGCTGGTCGCTGGCCTGGCCGAAACCGGCGACCACCGCTGACACCTGCTTGTCGGCCAGCGGCTGGCGGACCTCGAAACGCTTGCTGGCGAGGATGCGCTGGTTACGGCCCTGAACCAGCCGAGCGTCATAGCGAATCACCACCTCCACCGCGCCGCCCGGGCGGTACTCACTCTGGAATGCCTGCAGCTCGCCAGCCAGCTCGTAGTCGGCCTGCAGGTTGCTGTCGTCGGCGCTCAGGCGCTGTACCTGGCCATCACGCTGGAAGCCATCGAGCAGGCGATTGCGCAGCAGCACCGGGGCGGCATCGCTCCAGCGTGCACCTTTGTAGCTGCTGACCACATCGCCCTGTGGAATCACGGCAATGCGCGGGCCGGCCAGCACTTCACTGGCCAGCGGCTTGTTCAGCCGCAATGACCAGTCCATCGGCGCTGCGGTGCGGCTGGGCTGGTTAACCGGTAAGCGATAGAGGTCGACGGGCTCGCTCTTGGGCAGGATCGAGCAGGCACTGGCCAGGCTCAGCGCGGCCGCCAGGGCCAGCAGGCGCAGCGACGGTTTCATGGCTGGAACTCCTTGTTGTTGTCGCGGCCGAGCAGATAGCCGCTGGGGTCGGCCTCCAGTTGCCGGGAAATACCTTTGAGTGCGTTAAGGGTTTCGCGCAGTTCGCGAATGGCAGGTGTGAGCTGGTTCAGGCCCTGGGCGCCGTCGCCGATGGCCTCGCTGTTGTTTTTCAGCAGATTGTTGATGGTGGCAGTGCTTTCGGCCAGCGACTGCATGGCCTGCTCGGCGCTGCCGATCGCCTGTTTGCCTTCGCTGCCCAGCAGCCCGTTGGCATTGCGCATCAGCGTTTGGGTTTCGGCCAGGGTGGCGCTGGCCTGCTTGCCTACCTGCACCAGTTGCTCGATGGCCTCGGCGATGCTGCCGTGCTGGCCGGCGAAGGCGCCGGTGGTCTTGTCGAGGTTGGCCAAGGTGCTGCTGAGGTGGCCGATATTGTCTTCGGAGAACATCTGGTTGGCGTTGTGCAGCAGCATGTTGATGTTGGTGACCAGGTCGCTGCTGTCATTGAGCAGGCGTGAGATAGGCGACGGCGAGGCGATGATGACCGGCAGCTTGCCGTCCTTGCCCTTCAGCTCGGGGCTCTGTGGCGTGCCGCCGCTGAGCTGGATGAACGCGTTGCCGGTCACGCCGGCCAGGGTCAGCTTGGCCTGGGTGTCTTCCTTCACCGGGGTATCGCCGCTCAGACGAACGCGGGCCAGTACCCGGCGCGGGTCTTTCGGGTCCAGGCGCAAGGTGGACACATCGCCCACCTTGATGCCGTTGTACTGCACCGGGCTGCCACGGGACAGGCCGGAAACGGCCTCGTTGAACACCACTTCGTAGTCCTTGAACGCGTCATCGACACTGGACTTGGTCAGCCACAGGCCAAACAACATGGCGCCGGCCACCACCAGGACGGTGACCAGGCCGATTAATACGTGATGGGCTCGCGTTTCCATTGCTCAGCGCTCCTGCCCGGCACGGGTGGCGGCCTGCTCGGCTGCACGCCCGCGGGGGCCATGAAAATATTCTTGAATCCAGGCGTCGTTGGTCTGCTCGACTTCAGCCAGCGGGCCGGCCACCAAAACCTTCTTTTGTGACAGCACCGCGATGCGGTCGGTGATGGTGTACAGGGTGTCGAGGTCGTGGGTGATGAGGAACACCGACAGGCCAAGGGCATCGCGCAGGGTAAGGATCAGCTGGTCGAACGCGGCAGCGCCGATCGGGTCCAGGCCTGCGGTGGGTTCATCGAGGAACAGTATGTCAGGGTCCAGTGCCAGGGCTCGGGCCAGCGCGGCACGTTTGATCATGCCCCCCGACAGCGAAGACGGGTACTTGTCGGCGGCGGATATCGGCAGCCCGGCCAGGGCCAGCTTCACGCCGGCCAGGTGTTCGGCGTCGGCGCGGGACAGCCCGGCGTGTTCGATCAGCGGCAAGGCCACGTTCTCGGTAACGGTCAGCGAAGAGAACAGCGCGCCCTTCTGGAACAACACGCCAAAGCGCCGCTCGACCAGGGAGCGCTGCGCTTCACGCAGGCCGGCGAGGTCCTGGCCAAACACCTTGATCTGCCCTTCGTTGGGCCGGCGCAGGCCAATGATGCTGCGCAGCAGCACCGACTTGCCGCTGCCCGAACCGCCTACCACGGCGAGGATTTCGCCGCGGTACAAGTCCAGGTCGAGGTTTTCATGCACCACCTGGCGGCCGAAGCGGTTGCAGATGCCGCGCGCCTCGATAACGGTTTCCTGGCCACTCACCAGCCCATCTCCATGAAGAACAGGGCAGCCACCGCGTCCAGCACGATGACCACGAAAATCGATTGCACCACTGCCGATGTTGTATGCGCGCCTACCGACTCGGCGCTGCCACTGACCTTGAAGCCTTCCAAGCAGCCGATGGCCGCGATAAGGAAGGCGAAGAACGGCGCCTTGGCCAGGCCCACCAGGAAGTGCTGCACGCCGATGTCGCTTTGCAGCAGTGAAAGGAACATGGCCGGTGAAATATCCAGCGTCAGGGCGCATACCACTGCGCCACCGACAATGCCGCAAATCATCGCGACGAAGGTGAGCAGTGGCAGTGAGATCAGCAGTGCAAGTACCCGTGGAACCACCAGCAGTTCCATCGGGTTCAGGCCCAGGGTGCGGATGGCGTCGATTTCCTCGTTGGCTTTCATCGAGCCGATCTGCGCGGTGAACGCGCTGGCGGTGCGGCCGGCCATTAGGATGGCGGTGAGCAGCACGGCGAACTCGCGCAGAAACGAGAATGCCACCAGGTCGACCGTGAAGACCGTTGCCCCGAAGTCGGCCAGCACCGTGGCGCCGAGAAAGGCCACCACCGCACCCACCAGAAAGGTCAGCAAGGCGACGATAGGGGCGGCGTCCAGGCCGGTCTGCTCGATGTGGGCCACAACCGGGGTAATGCGCCAGCGGTGTGGTTGCAGGGCTCGACGCAGCAAGGTTTCGAGGATCACGCCGACAAAGCCCAGCAATTGCATGCTGTCCTGCCACAACGTGCCGACGGCGCGGCCGATGCGTTCCAGCAGCAAGATCAGCACATTGCGCTCGGGTTCCTTGACCGGGATGCAGTAGTCCTGCACCGAACAGTAAACGTTCTTGAGCAGCGCACGGCTGGCTTCGGGCAGGTCTTGGGTGCAGTGGGACAGGCGCTCGGAACCCAGCAGTTCGGCCAGCAACGAGGCGCCCGCGGTGTCCAGGCGGCCCAGCTGGCTGAGGTCGGCGACTGTGTCGGGGGTGGACTGCGCTCGCAGGCGTTCGCTCTCGCGCTTGAGGCTGGCGTAGTGCGCCAGGGTCCAGTCACCGGTTATACGCAGGCAGGCCGGTTGGCTGCTGGTGTCCAGGGTGGCACTGGGGGTGGTCATTGGCTCCATGCTACTGACTCGGCGCTAAGGCTTTGGGGCTGATCATAGCGCAGCAGGCATGGGCTGTTTGGTGATTATGTGCTGTCTGTTGGGTTTGGAGGCCGCAAAGCGGCCCCCTTTCAATCACTGTGCCGGTGCGTCATCGACCACCTTGAAGCGCAGCACGCCAATCACCTGGCCATCCTCGGTCAACACCCGCACCTGCCATTTGCCCACCGGGTTTGGCGGGAAGTTCTGCTTGTGGGTCCAGGCCCGGTAGCCTTCCTTGCGCCCGCCGTGGATGTCCAGAGCGATGCGGTCGACCTCTTTGCCGTCCTTCTGCCACACGTGGTAAATCCGCTCGTTCAGGCCGCGTGGTGCGTTGATGGCGGTGTAGGCATACAGGCCGCTGCTGCGAATGCGGCTGGCGGCAATCTCGTCCAGCGAATCGCCCGGTTGGCGATTAAGCACTTCGGTGCTCACCGCCACTTCGGTC
>Ga0099823_1002258_pt1 | contig 17214 bp, 9 predicted proteins | sample CowpearedBW_FD_76831 | JGI IMG/M metagenome (GOLD analysis project Ga0099823, IMG submission 76831) | Root nodule microbial communities of legume samples collected from California, USA - Cow pea red BW | ecosystem: Host-associated > Plants > Roots > Nodule | place: USA: California | collected...
CAACCACTTGAGCTAGTACTTTTCCACATCATACCAACCATAATTTAATGTCATAATTATTTCCCCTCCCGTATTTATTAATTAATTATTTAATTAATTAATTAAATTCTACGGGTCTTACAGCAAGGATTATAACTGGAAACAAAAAGTGAAATGAAGTTTATATTCCATGTATGTCTATCTCTCCATCTTAATTATGTCTCTTATGTCATTACTATAAACAAATCTCAGGGACAATTGTGTGTTCAGTTGGATTATACTTACCAAAACCAATGTTATAGTCAATTGTATGTTGTCGTTTCTAGGGTTCAAAGCATATTAGGATTAAAGATCTTAATCCATGATAATGACAACAAATCACTATCTTCTACAACAAATGTTGTATTTAAAGAAGTCTTCTAAAATGTATAATAGATATGAACTCTATTAACTTAGATATTGTCAAATGTCTTGATTATATAGTCTTTCTACTTTGACCATGATATAGGGATCTACATTGATAATCTTACAAATTAAAGTCCTACTATGTTTAGAAATCCTAATTACAATTAGTTTCAATGTATTAGAAATCGACATAGAAAGTGCAGAAAAGAAAATTCTTACCAATGAAATATCGTAAATATTGATTTCTCTGATTTTATTGTATGACTTCATTATCTCAGACATTTGTAATATAGTCTTTCGAACAAAAAACTTCCATATCATTTAAAACAAGACCAACCATTGTGCCAACCAACACAATAATAATAAAGAATGCATTTATGGACTCAACTATGTACTACTATTTTTCTTTTTACACCACCACAAACCTAATTCATAAATTCTTTTCATTTACACAATCATAATTACGTTTACAAATACAAATACACTTTTTCCACTATAAAGTTTATTCGAATAAAGGGCTTGGTTCCACACAACCATAAGCCACATTGTAAGGTTATATTAATACAATAACGACGTATTTATATTCAAATATATGATTTTAAATATTAATATATGCTAATAATAAACGTACTTATTACGTTTGAAAAAATTGAACAGAGTGCTACTAATTCCTTTATTATTATAATAGATCAATTAAGCTTTACTTCTTTCAAATTAAAGGGTCTTGCCCAATGATTATCAACTATTGGTAAAATTTCATTAAACAAAAAAAAAATAAACTCATTTTATCATTCATTATTTGCATTAAACAAAATTTAAGTTTAAAGATGGATATCTTCATTGATTTAAAGAAGCGCTTCTATACGTACCAAACTACAACTACAAACAAAATAAATTGTCTGTGTGCATTGACGTGCACCAAAATATTACCATAATTATGTCTAAGGGTACTATGTAGAAACATTACATTAATACATCCCAACAAAATAATGAAGCATTGTTCACAGTAACTACAAAATAAAAACATTTTCTCTTAACAATGATTAAATTGTCTTCATATTTTTAAACTTCCAACTTTATAGAATCACCAATAGGTAAGTTATTCTCATTGACAAATATTTTCCATCTGCAACCCAGATAACATTCAATTGGAGCTCTTGCAGCCCATATAATTGAGCATGACTAGTACATTCCATTTTCATTAGACAGAATATACTCCTTCATTGATCTCGACAATGTAGTGGCAACGAATAAAGCATTAAGGTACTGAAATTAACATTAAAAATGTTATTAAAGAACTACATAATAGAAGACATACAAAAATATGAATGTTGTTATTACAAAAAAAACATAGACAAATACCAGGGAGATCCAACAACATCATAATTACTCAAACATTTAACTAAGGAAAGATACCCTCTTGGTCAACACAGTTGTTAGGTATATTAGCAATACCAGAAGAAGAACCAACATTTGCAGTATAATTGATCTTAATCCTTTCTAATGAAAAAAACCTATATAAGAAAACATTCTTGGAGACATAGTTCAGATGCAAGTAAACTTCATCCTTCATATTACAGTACTTAAACATTTTTCCAACAGTAACACTCAAAATAGTTGTACCACTCAATTTGACATCAAAGTTAAACTTAAAACTTTTAAAAGAAGGATCTATAAATTCCATCTCTTGACCATAAACAACTTTCTTGTCCCAGAATAGGTGAAAATATGCATCCAAACAAATGGTAGATTGTATTCACAATAGCACACAACATTAGATTGAAATTACAAAAATATTACTAAAAAAAACAATAAATTACAAAAATATTACTAAAAAAACAATAATTAATAAGTGTTTGGAAGTTCACCTTTGAGGGACATAAATTCACCCAAAAAGATGACAAAAATCTAGACCAAACTAAATCTTCCTCTGCAATGACACTATTTCCTAACCTTGGGTATTCAATCTCAGCCCACTTTGTGGTAAAAATTCTTAATCGAAAATATTTGTCACCATAGAACAAAGTACAGATATAATGCAAATCATCCAGTTCATAAAATTCCTCAAAATCGGATGGTATGCGAAAAATTCCTTTTTTAATCAAGCCCTCCTGAAACTCAAAATTCAAAACATTTCCCATTAGGTATGTGAAATAGTTTGTCCCAATAGCCAGTTTGTTTCCTCAGTCAACCATAAAACCATATTCAAAATCCACAAACCTCTACAACACACATACATACAAAAAGACACAGATATAAGTTATGCGTGTCCGAAAAATTCCCCAACCAATGCATCAAATGCATTATAACAACTGATGGAATGACAACCCAAGTACCCATGATACCAAACCCAGCTAATGAAATAGAATTCTGGAACAAGTTCTTGAAGCTAGATCTACAGGAAGATGACATCTTCGTCCACAAACACAGCAGCGATAAACCAAGAATACAAACACAATGATTTTGAACTGTAGACTGAAAACAAAAGATTTATTACAAATACAGATGACGAAAAGAATATAACATTGTCCACCTAAAAAAATCTAACTTGAAATTACTAAAAGGATATATTACCCTACCAACTCATATTTCTATTAAATGTTTTTGACAAAACAATAATTAATTTTGTCAAAATAATAAAAAACCATTTCAATTTCAATTCATTAATAAATAATATAGTTATATGCATAAAAAATTATTATATTAATATTAAAGTAACAGTATCCATCCTAATTCTAATAATATTTAACTCTAATATTTATTACTATTATTCGTATAAACAAAAATATAACATTATGATATTATATAAATTAATCCTTAACTCCAAATATAACTAATATTTATTTATTTTATAAATACAAAATTAAAAGAAAAAAAAAACAAAGCAGCCGTGTTGCACGGATATAACACTAGTTTTGATAAATTAAATTCTTAAAGTATATAAATAAGAGTTAAAAACTATTATAAATAACAATTACCTCAGGTACGTAATAGCTTGGTTTAGTGATCTCTTTAAATTATACTATTCACTTAAAGTTTTCATATTATTATTTTCATTCAATTTTTATATGGAAAATAATTTTTTAATGATTAAATTTTAACAACTTTTTTTACAACTTGATGTATATTTTTTAAGTAATTTTTTATCTTCCATTTTTTTCATTTTTCTATATTTATAAATTAATTAGAAAATATCAAAAAATTGTCAAAATTTGATTTAGAACGTGTCATTGTCCTTTTTATATACATGTTTTTTCTCTTTTTCTCTTTTTGCCAATTATTTTTCTTTACCTTTTTATTGATAGGTGAGAAAGAGTTGATTTGTGAGTATTAGGAGGATATGATATGGTGGTGAGTGGACACCAAGAACTGCTGCTGAAATATCTTCACGTCCCAACAAAACCAAACTTCCCATCAGTGAAGAAATTTATTACCTACTCCTACCTTCCATCACTTCCTTCTAAACCATGTAACCCTCTTCCCTTTTCTTCTCACAAACTAAAACCTTTACACTCTTCTACCACCATGGATAATTCAGCCTCTACAGACAGTGAAGTAGCCTATGATATCCCTCCAATCCTCAAAGTCTACAAAAACGGTCGTGTAGAGAGGCTAGAGGGTGTCCAGGTTCTTCCCCCGGGGCTTCATCCTGAAACCAACGTAGAATCCAAAGATGTCATAATCTCCGAACAACATGGTATATCCGCGAGGTTTTACATTCCCAAAACCACTTACCCTCCGCCCCAAAAGCTCCCTCTCCTTGTTTACTTCCACGGCGGCGCCTTCATAATCGAAACACCGTTTTCTCCCAACTACCATAACCTCCTAAACAAAGTTGTTTCAGAGGCTAATGTCATAGGCGTCTCTGTCCACTACAGGAGAGCACCGGAGCATCCGGTTCCCGTTGCCCACGAAGATTCGTGGGCTGCTCTCAAATGGGTCGCTTCCCATGCTGGTGGGGACGGCCCTGAGGAGTGGCTGAAGGAGCACGCAGATTTTGGGAAAGTGTTCTTCGCCGGTGACAGTGCCGGAGCCAACATCGCAAGCTATTTGGGCATTCGGGTTGGGACGGAAGGGTTACCTGGGGTGAAGGTTGTAGGGATTGCTTTGGTGCATCCTTATTTCTGGGGAGTTGAACCGCTTGAGTGTGAGGCGAAGCGGCCTGAAGACGCTGCGAAGGTGCCACAGTTGTGGCGTTTTTCATGCCCAACTACGAGTGGATCGGATGACCCGATTATCAACCCGAGCAAGGATCCGAATCTGGGAAAGCTTGGTTGTGAGAGGGTGCTTGTTTGTGTGGCTGAGAAGGATTTGCTGAAGGACAGGGGTTGGTACTACAAAGAAACGCTCGATAAGAGCGCGTGGTCTGGAGTTGTGGAGGTGGTGGAGACAAAGGACGAGAACCATGTTTTTCATCTGTTGGATCCAAGCTGCGAGAATGCTAAGGTTCTCCTTAACCGAATTATTTCCTTTATTAAACAGAATTGAACATGTTATGTGTGTTTAAGTTATGTTTTTTAGTTCTCACTGTAACAGTGTATGTCTTCCACTGAAGCCTGATTTCTAATTCCCTGTTTGATATTTGATCCATTTGGGTTGCTACGATGAGGCAATGAGATAGATTAATTAAGCCATAGAAGATAATAATAACAAGAGGTTGAAATGAAGATGGGAAAAAGTTAAAAGCTTTTGGGGATGGGCTAAGTCAGAACTTGTTGGCCTTTAGCTGCAATAAGAAAGATTCGAATTTTTCTCCAGCTGGCAGGCCGAAGATTTATATAAATTTATAATAAAATAATTTAATTAGTCAATTATATAATATAAGGAATAATATACACATAGAAAAGCTAACAATATATTAAATTAACTTAATAATTTTCTTGAAATTATTTTAATTAAAATTAAAAATATCAAATATATTAAGTAAAATTTATAGTATTTTACAGCCTTTTAAAATATTTTTAGGATTTAAATAATATAATTAAATTTATATACTTAAGTTAACTATAAAATATATAAATAGTTTTTACTCGGCATGTTCAATGATATACGGAATTAATATAAAATTTTATCAAAATTGTTTAATGTGATTGCTTATAAGATGCCTTCTTTTAATTAGTTTATATGATATTTGTAAGTTATTCCGTTGCAAGAAAAGTATTTGAGGAAGAAAGCTGACAAATTTACCTTATAATTGAAATTCAAAAATTCAAGTTAATAGTGTAGATATGCATTTATACTTAAATCCAGCATTAAAATAACTAAATAATTTTGTTAAAATATATTAAAAACGTACATAAGAAGAATGAAAAATTCAAACTGAACGTACTAAGTAGAGCTGTCAACCCACCCGCGAGCAACCCGCCTTACCACGGATTCGGCCCGGGTTGGGTTGAAATTTTTTTACAAATTTTAATACGGGTTAATTTTTGACCCGGCTCACTTAGAACCCGGCTCATCCGGATTAAACTCGTGATGAGCTGGATTGGCTCATCAACCCGCAAATAAAGAGTCACACAAGTATTTCTTGCTAAATTAGGCTTTGTATTTGGGTCATATTAGGTTGTTTTTTTAGCCAACACATAGATAATTTGTATTTTTGTGATTTTGGTTTGTATTTGAATTGTATTAAAGTTTATTTAATATTTTAATTAGAATTATAATTTAGTTTTGACTCAAAAAATAAATAAATAAATAAATAAATTATATTTTTTTAATTAAGTGAATCCATGAGCCAACCCGTTTAACCCACCAACCCATGGTGGGCCGAGTCAGGTTGGAATTTTTTTGGCTTGCTAATAAATGAATCGGGTTGGATTGGCTCACTAAGTGCTCAACCCGTGGTGGATCGAGCCGGATCGGACCGAGTTACCCGTTTTGACAGCTCTAGTACTGACAATAGTGCAAAATCTTGTTTTTAACTCGCCTTATGTGTCTCGGTTGTCTAGGAACCGAAGTATATAATGACGCGGTGACACTTTTACAAAAATAGTTTTATGCTTTGGTTCGTAAAAACCGGTGCCAAAAAACATAATATGCTTCGATTCTAGAGACCCGAAGCCAAAAACTTGTCTAAATTTTCAAAAATGTCACTGGTTGTTTGATGCTTGGCCTCGTGTGTCAGGGAAACTGGTGCCAAAAGAGTTGTATGCCTCGGTTAAAATAGAACCGAGGCCATATCATTTACTTATGGCATAAAATCACAAACCATTTCACTGTTCTTCTTCTTCCCCACGTGCCTGCACTTCGTTCTCTATTCTCTCTCTCCTCTCTCTCTCTCTCTCTCGGGAACGACGACCACTGCTCCAGCGAACTCCTCTATGACCACTACTCTGCGGTGGTGGATCACACTTCTTTGTCGTAGTGGGTTTAAGAGGTGCGACTTCTTCTTCCTTGTCATGGTCCGCATCTGTAGGTGGCTACATTTCGCGTAACAGTGTTCGCGACCTCCCTTTTCTTCGTTCATGGCAACGACTTCAGCGAGGGTAGTGACTTGCGACGTCTGCTTTGCAACATGGTGGTTCGTCAGGGCGGCCTGGTTTTGGAATGCAAACAACCTCTGGTTTGGGTTTTTCAGGTCTTGCTTCATGTAAGAGCTTCTGGTTCTGGTTTCATCTGCAGGTAAAGGTTTCGTCGCGGTGGCTGTGTCTTCTCGTGATGGTGGAGGTGATAGTGGCTCAGGCGCGACGTGTAGTGTTCTTCACACGAGGGTTTCACACCTACCTTTCGCTGGTTTTGGTTTTTTGCAGGTGGTGCACACTGTTCCTGGCAGTTTTGGATGTGTGTTTACGGTGGTCGCCGCTAATGTCGACGGTGGTGTCATAGTGATGGAACAGGCGAGGCTACTGGTAGTCTACCATAAAAGTGCTCTATGGCTTAGTTCTAGAGACCTAAGGTCAAAAGCCATCCTCTTTTGGCCTCATCCCAATATGTCTCGGTACTAGAAACAGAGCAGAATATCAAAAACAATCGGGGCCAAAAGCCCTTTCTGCACTGGTATAATTTATTATGTTATTTTTTAACTTAATTTATTAGTTTATTATTTTAATAATAATAAAATAGATTTTACAAGTGTCATTAGACCAAATCTTAAAAGTATTAAAACTCATTTTCAATTTTTATCATCAATATAATTCATCATAGTTAAATAAATTAATAAATTATTTATACATAATAAAAAATATTGTTTAAAATTATATATATCTTCCATTTGTCATCAATATATCTTGACTCCTATCTCATTAATGTAAATTTTAAATTAAACTTTAGGGTAATATATCTTACAGCAATTAACTATTGTAAACTAAATAGGACAATAAATTTAATTGCTTAAATATGTATATATTATTCTAGATTTTATATGATTAAGTTTATTAGTTCGTCTAATTATAAATTCAATGAAACCATTAATTAAAATCAATTTTTAAATTTTTATTACTAATTAAATTTATAAATTTATTGTATTTAAAATACACGCACTAAAATCTTAATGTTAATTTTATCCAAACATTTATTTTAATCCTTAAAATGTTAAACATACTTTAAAAGTATACATGAGATTTTCTTAATTAATTTATTTACAAATTCTATAAGTTTTCTTTTTTTTAGGTGTGAATATGTCATACTTTGATATTTTGTTTCAGGGTTGTGAAAGTGAATAAACATGAATTATCTATGTTAGTTCACTACAGATCGAGCTAAAAATAAATCAATTTAATTTGACTCACTTTTTGGTAACTAAAAAGTTTTATAATCCGACTTGATTTACCATGAGTTGGTGGATTAGTGAATTGATTCATTTAATGATGTTTCATTCTTTTTGTTTATTTTATATATTTATTACAATACAATCAATGTTGATCGATTCGATTCATTTCTTTATAGCACTACAATTAGAATATTAGGTTAAATATGTTTTTAGTCTCTCAATAGGAGATTGAAAAAAACCAAGAGAGGTTGAATTGGTTTAAAGTTAAAATTTAAACTTTTAAATGTTTTCAACTATTCAAAACTTGTTTTTAATAAATCTTAAGTTTAAATCAAGTTGTTGTAATAGAGATCGCTTATTGACAAGGATAATAGATTATTCCATTGTGAAAACATTATTTACAAGAATTTCAAAAGTCATCAAAATTTTAATGAGGTAGGTGCATTGTAGTTATGTTCCACACATAATTTAAACTCTCTATTGCACTTATATAATACAAAAAACATATTTTCAAGACTTCAAAACAATTTTCCACATATTTATGATTGTTTTTGTCATGCAAGACACTTTAACACAATTTTCTAAAGACTTCAAGATGCTCTTAGCATTCCAAGTATTCTTCAGAACTTAATCTCTTTCTTCATAATTCATTATCATCAAAACTTCTTTGTGTGATTTAATGTTAGATACCCATTTTTGTCTTAAATCAACACTTAAAAAGACAAAATAGTCAGAAGTAGTAAATAATTATAATTAAAAAACTTATGAAAAATAATCAAACTAATAAAAGATTGTTGTTGGTGGTTTAAGTGATTCGAGTCTAGTTTATTTAGTAATGTAATAAGTAACATAAGCTTGACCTCATTTTGAAAGAATAACAACCTAAATGGATAAAAGAAATAAAGGCCTTGTGTTACATAGGCAATTGCTTCTTGCACCCCTCAAAGTTTTCCTACACCCAATCAAATATGTAAAATACCAAAACTAACCTTATGGCATATTTAATTAAATCCTATTTTTTTCACCTCTTCTTCTTCCTTGGGTAATTGTGTGTTTCCCTTCTACCCACTATGTGCACAATTGTGTTTTTTCTTTCCCTATGAGTAAATTGGTTTTCGTTGAGATTTTGGGCACACACTTGGAGCTAGGGGTGGCAATAGGGGTTGGACCGGCCTATTTAGGCCCACAAAATGACGGCTAGATTGACCCGCTCCACGTTGAAAATGCGGGCTAAAAAGTGTGGCCCGCCCCACATAAGTTCTGGCCTGCGGGTTAGGCCATTTTTAACAAGTTCACAAATTTAAGCAAATACTTTAGGGAGTTGAATATAAATTGATAATTCAACATTTTCATCATATTTATATTCGTACTTTGACATGCACGATGAATTCTTCAAATTGTAGTACATTCAAAAATATGTAAAACTTGTTTTTTCCACTCATACAAGAATTTGGAACATTCATCCAGAAGTTCAGAAGGAAAGTAACCAATACACAAAAGTACACTTTTTTTCTTTTTTTTATGCAAGTCGTAGGCCAGTCCGCACCGATTATGCAGGTTTGGCTTTTGTAGGCTAGCGGGCTTAATATCTCAACTTGCCTTGCATTTTTTTGGGGACCTGTGGGCCAGCGCACCGAGCCAAGTCCACACTACCACCCCTACTTACAGCATTGGAGAAGACTTGTGGTCGTGCAGGAAAGCCACCGAAAGGGAAATCTAAAATGAGGAGGTGCATGCCGGAATGCGCGTAGCGGAAATGGTATCCGGAATATGTCCCTGAAATGAACTTTTTGAAATACCAACATTGTCTCCATCAGCCCCCCTTAGAAATGTTTCAGCCTAACCAGAATCTTTGACCACCAAATTGACAACAATTTACGATTTCAGCATAGACCTAGCTTGTGCTTTGCTTAAAGATGCAATCTTTGTTGTCTTATGGGAAGAAGACAGAGGAATGGGATGTTCGGTAGTGCTCTGGATGAGGAAAGAATGAAGGAATGGGATGTTCGTTAGTGGTGGGATCTTCGGTAGTTGTCTTACTGTTGCATGTTTTCTAAACATATTTATTTCACACTATTAAAAATATATGGAAGATAAAACTTTCATTTATTATATCAAATAAAAGTTCCACACTTTAAAATTTATTAAAAAATATATAACAATATTCAGTAATTAAAACTTTTCCAAATATAATTGAAATAAAAAAAATCTTTCTTGGAGGAGAAGGAGGAGGAAGAAGAAGAAGAATGAGAAGTGGAATAAGAAGAAAAAAAATGAAAAGAAGAAAGAGGAAGAATAAGAAGATGACCAAATCATGATGTTTATAGATAGAGAAACAATTTACTAACGAGTTTTGATTTACTAACGAGTAATAGAGTTTGGCCGTTAGTAAATCCTTTTTTTTATATAGTGGAAAAAGGCATGTCAATGGAGATGGAGGAAGGGGCACCAGTAGAGATGGAGGAAGAAGATAAGGCGCTAATGGTGGCGGAGGGAGGAGAAAGGGGATAAAGGTGTGTCGGTGGAGGAGGAAAAATATGCATGAAGAAGATAAAGGAAAAGACAAAATTGTCTTTTCACCTAGCCTATGGAGATGTAGAGAAAAATACATGAAGAGGCATATTAGGAAAGAACCCATCAAGTGCAAGCCCACAAGTCTAGAATGTCCAAATCCTCCTATAACAACAAACTAATTTTATTCTCTCCAAAAACATAATGAATATTCTCAAGATATCATCTTAAATCAAGCATACAAAAAAATAAATAAAACAATGAAAAGGTTTTTATTTATACCATAAAATTAACACATCACAACAACTAAGCTCCAAATTTTATGAACCATTGTCTCAACCATAATATCACAAGATTACAAGACGAAAGATAATTATCCTCATTCCACCATGAATTTATCCATAAAACAGAAGAAAAAAAATATCTTCTTAAAATATCATCAATCCATCAAGTTTTACCATTCCCAAAAAGAAAAGAAACGCAACTTTTCTCCACACCACATACATAAACAAAAATTGCTCCCCTTACACCAAAAACTTAATCCAAAAGTACATTTCTCACTTCTTCCATGGATTCATCGATGGGTGTCAAATATTTTTATTGGGTACGATCAAGAAGTCTCCAAGGTGAGCTGATTAAGTTGTTAACGTGTGATCGAGCTCTAGGCCACAAAGGGGGAAAAATCCACCTGCAAAGACTCTCTTATGTTTAAGTCAGTAAGAGATTTTTGGTGAATATTTCTGAGTAAAAGCAATTATGAGATAAGTTGCTATAGCCTTTTTAGGCTTATGGATATCTGATGTATATTAACACATAAATATCATCAATGGATATTTTTTATATTCAATATATTTTATTTTTATCATATATTTTATATTATATTCCCTTATTTCAGGGTGGTTAAAATATTACATGGATCTCATTCTTGAATTCTTAACCATTAGGCTGTGTTAGACCTGCTAATATACATCATTATATTATAATAATGGGTCTGGTAGGTACACTTTCTTCCTCACCGTTTGATAAGGGTTCATTTAACAAATTTTAAGGACAATACATTTGTGTTTAGGTGGATTAAGAAAGTCTAATGAAGTCTCACTGCACATTAAGATAATGAAGTTATCCAAATGTAAAGGTTCACTCAAAACACTCAAAGAGAAAGAGGAGAATATGGATTCAATATAACCAAAAGAAAAAAAAAACAAGATAACAAAGAAAACATAAATTGTGGAAGCATAAATGGACAAAAGAACATAAAGGTAAATGGAATAAAAGATGAAAAGACAAGGGGAAGGACAAGAAAGGTGGTCAAGCCACTTGGGGATACTAAGCCACCCAAGATAAGTAGTGGTGGCGCCATTTAAACTTGGTTCATGATAAGACTTAGGAGCTCAAAAACACTCAAGAATAGACTCTCTCAACTCCCTCTAGAAACGGTAGAACATAATAACTTTACTCTAAAAATAAATATTCAGTATGAGAGACTTTCTTAAATAGGTATAGAGAGGAGTCTTATAGTAATTATAAAAAAATAACATTCTAGAAACTAAGACAACAAAGAATGAGACACTCTTCAAATTTTTGTGGGGTTCATCTAATCTTCAAAAGATGTTTTTCAAAAGGTGTTGTTATCTCTTCTTATGCATCTGCAACCCCAAATCTACTAGGGGTCTCAACAAATCTTTAAAAATGCACTTTTGTCTCTTTTCATGAAAATGTAGTTTGTCATATATTCTTCAAGATGCTCTTTTTTTCAATTCATAAATGTCTTTTTAGACAAAGTAGGAGTATGGTGAATACACTCTTTTGGATTAGGCCTTCATTCTTCTAGAAAGTGGTAACCTCTAAAAGAGGAGGTGCCACTAGAAAGTGGTAAATACATTGAAAGAAAGTGAGGAAAAGGTCTTCATTATAGTCATACGCCTGGTGGTTCTATTAGAAAGATTTTCTCTAGCATAAGGAGGAATCATCACCATTATTTATTTGTTAAAATTTTATGTTAAAAATTTTATTTCTCACAGTCTGAAATGTTTCATTCCTAAATACTAATTTTTATATTTTGTAGTGATTAACACATAACCTTTAAATCAAAACCGATGACAGAGTGGAGTACTACCCATTGTGCACGAATCACATAGGTCCAACTAGAAACACTAATAAACCTTAATTCGCCGTATATATTTGGCTAGTATGAGTTGCCATGTGTTGCTTTCGGCTAAGAATTTATTTTTATTAAAATAATTGATATGTAACTCTAGTAAAATGTTTATAAATAACATTACATTTTTTAAAATTTTAATAAAATTAAAAAGTTTAATTTTAAGTCTGACTCAATTTATAAAATTACTTTATAAAATGAAATTTATATTTATTTTGTATTTATATATTATAAGTTCTTTTTATTTTTAAGGACTCAGTATCAATTATACATAATAAATTTAGGTAAAAAAAAGTTCAGATATAGTCAATTATACATAATAAATTTAAATCATTATAAAGTAAGTTTTTTAAATGATTGAGGTGAAATCGTCAACAAATAATAATTTATGAAGAGGAAAAAAAAATTCCACTAAATTTCATTATCCTTTTTCACATCTTGGATAGCGCCGGATTAATTTTCACTACAAATAAATGTGACCAGTGCCACTCCAGCCCAATCACAACGCGTGCTAGATTTTGGTGTCCCAAAGGATTGTGCAATGCTGTTCCAACAAGGTTGGGGGATTTCTGACCATCCCAATGTTTTTTGTTTTGGAGTGTTAAAACCGAAAGGGTGCAGAAGGCAATTTAAATTAAATAGGGCAGATTGAAATTTAAGAATAAGTTGTTACCACGGGTGAAGTGAGTCATCGTACTGCTACAAGTTACACTGAAAAAGGAGAAAATTTAACAGCAGAGAGTAGTTGAGCATCAGTAACTCACCAGTGAACAAATGCTGCATCACCATCTTCAGTAACTGTTCCGCAGATCCTTCAGACAGAGTCATCGTATACGTGTACGAAATACCTTTTAGTGACATGTATACTATTTATATGAATCGGGTAATGCCATAAATATTCCCCACAGAACATTCAAATACATATGGGTGGATCAGATTTAAATAACTTCAATACCCATTCACTCACTGTTATTTATTTTCTTTCTCACTCCATCTTTTGGGTAACTTCGCCAAAAATATATTTAAATTATTTTTATTTTTAAATAATATAAGACAATAGAAAAGGGTTAATAATGTAAGCGAATAAAAAACTTGGTTTGGTTTGGTTTGCTGTGGTGTCTTCCTTTAGAATGTTTTTGATACATGGGAACCTGTAGTATAGAGGTTGTTGCTGTGAGAATAGATGTGTGCATTATGGAATCATGGTTTGTCTTTGTTTTGACACTTTTTTTTGCCCTTTTCCTAAACATTAGAAGTGTGTTGTCACAGGCAGCCACCAGCGTGGTTTGCGGGTTTGCCCATTTTTTGTCGTTGGCCCTTTTACACAGCTTCAACTACTTTAGAATGGACTCATTCATGCAATGCAAGTACAAAAAGCACAAAGTCCCAACTCTCCTCATCACTCTTCAAATCCTCTATAATACCACACCACCACCTTAGTTTTGGAACATCATTGCACTTCCACTGTTTCATGGAAATAATGATTGATAACTACACAGATTGAATCCAAGTCTGGTTTGTACGGTTGTAATAAATAGCAGTTAACGTTTATGATGGTGTTAGATTCAAGTTCTTGATTTCATTAGACACTAGAACATATAAGCCACAGTAATGGGTTACCTATTTACATCATTCACGCCATCCACCCATCTTAATTCCCTTTCACTGGTGTTCCCACTATATCCAACATACTGCATCTACTCTCTCTAAACAATGAGCTTTCGATTTGATCATTAGCAGAGTACTTTTTCCTTTCTTTTCTTTTTCCCATCTGTCTCTGTTCTTTCGATATAAAACCACACTTACTTTTCTTTTCACCAATAATGCTCCACCCTCCCTTTTAGCTTTTCATCACTTCACTGTTGCTTTCACAACTAGAGTTTGCATATTTAGTCATTTCCTCAATTGTTTTCTTTTCGTTTTTTCTCTAATATCATCGTCAAGGAATCACTAATATACTTGGGGAACACTTTGCCCCCAAATAGTAAACCTAATCTTCCAACGTCATTTAATCAACGCTATCAACTTTTCTACATAATATAAATAACTATATATAAAAGGAAAATTATTTTCTATATGATTTTCTATATAAAATGGATTTATTTGTTTAGCGTACACATCTCACTTTTTAAAACAATATTTAATTTTTTAAAATTTATTATGAGGGATGACTTCAAATTTGTTTCATTTTAAATCATGTATTAAATTTAAACAAAATAGCACAAAAAATAATACATAAATATGTATGAAAAATTTATTAAGTATGAAATGGATATGGTTGTGACTTTGATGCCTTCGAGAATTGCGGATTTTGCTATTTTAATGTAGTGCTAATGGAGCTTTTTGACGAAGAGGGACGACACAACAAAGATGGTTGTTTTTGTGAAGAAAAGATGAATAATACTCTTACGAAGAAGAAATATTATCTTAAACTAAAATTATTTTATCCTTATTAAAAATAAAGAAAGAAATAAAATGAGGTGTAAAATAATTCTAAATGGCACACTTTAAATGGAGCTACATAGTTCCAAACCCCTTTTTTTCCAGGGTTAAATATGTTTTTCGTCCCTCAAATTTTAGTGAATTTTGGAATTAGTCCCTCTTTGAAATATTATATCAATTTAGTCCTTCATCTTTAGAAATGCGTGGATTTAGTCCTTACTAAATTTTATGAAGTTTATTTGACATTTTAAACGCATTTTATAATAATATTTAAATTAACATTGAAACAAAAATATGTCAAACGGCATAAATAATTCAAATACTAAAAGAACAAAGAAATATGGTAAAAGGTTCTTTCGTACTATAAAGATAAAATAGTTTTAACAAAAGTTAATTTTTATATTTTTAAAAAAAAAAAAGAAAAAGTGAACGGTAACTAAAGTTAGTGTAAAAAAGTTTGATATCAAAATACGAGTGTCCAGACATTGACGCCTAATTAATATACACATTAATATTCTATAACCATAAACACACAATATATAAACGATTTTTTAGCAAAGTTTTATAATCTTATGGGTAAAAAAACAAAAAATAAAGGATAATATGGGGAAAAACGAAAATAGTATTCTGTGAGGAAAAGAGTATAGTATGTCTTGATGAACGTTACCTCACTAATTTATGAACTTTATTGCATGCACAGCAAAAAGTAGCGGAAGCAAAGTTACGCGACCTACCCTTATTTACCACCATGAATGAATTTTTTGGTTTGATCGTGTATCTACTTTCTGGTATTAATAATGCTATTACGAAATATGAGATTATGCCAATTCTTGAGACTAAAGCTTTTTTGAAAGCATTGTGAGGAAACCTAAAACTTATCAAAATTTTCATCCACTTTAACCTGCATGCAATTAATAAGGAGGCGTGAGGAAGTTTACTGCAGAAGTTTGGGTGAGTGATCGTGATTCAATCAGTACTCAGTAACGGTCTTTTCCAATTTCTAATAGTAGAGTCACAGCAAGTGGTCCATTCCATGTTTCGTACATAATAGTGCTGAAATGAATATGCATGATTTTGAATTTGAACCTAGAATCCCAAGTGTTGCGCAGTCCCCACTTAAAGTTTAATATTGGGATAAAAGCTAATAGTCGAAGCCATGCATGGTCCTATAACTTCTCAGTGTGTGCAAATATGGCAGTTCTAAATGGGAGTGGGGGAAGAGAATGGAAGAAAGTAATAAGAAAGGTAGAAAGTGGCATGCCCCTCTGCTCGACTTAGCAACAAAAATACACGCTCAAAATAAATTCAACTAATACTCACATGTGGCTGGTTCATGTATTCAAGATATAAGACAAAAATAGTAGTTTATGATCAAGATCACACGGTTGACTATACATAAGATGAATTTATATTATATAGATGAGTGTAGATTTTATAAAGTTAATTTAGATATAACGAAACTTTGACAAAAAATTTAAAGGTATCTAATTAAATTTTTTTAGCCAAATTAAATTTTTTTATATAAATTAGTTTTTGTAATTAAATAAAAAAAACTTTTCATTTCCTCTCTTTAACCCAATTTCACATAAGGATTGACGTATACACTCATCAATTTTTAATCTTTCTAATCCATTAAATTCATGCAACATAGGTATTCTAATTTGTTATCCAACTCATTCATTATCTACAATCATCAAATTCGTAATACAGCCTAAGTGGGTGTTTGGTTCTGCGTTAAATTGATGTAGAATAAAATTGATTAGAATTGATTTTCTAACGCAAAATCGATACTCATTTGATTTTCAAAATCAATTAAAGAGTAAAAAATTCACAATGAGAAGTAACAAATTTTTGCTTCTGCCTTGGAGAATTGATTCAGCTGGAATCAATTCTCCGTCGTTAAACCAAACACACCATAAGATACATCTTTAAATTTTACAAAATTTTACCATATGCAACAGAAAACACAAAATTCTTAAATTTCATAATTTAGGTTTATTATTAATTTGGG
>Ga0099823_1002264_pt1 | contig 17196 bp, 12 predicted proteins | sample CowpearedBW_FD_76831 | JGI IMG/M metagenome (GOLD analysis project Ga0099823, IMG submission 76831) | Root nodule microbial communities of legume samples collected from California, USA - Cow pea red BW | ecosystem: Host-associated > Plants > Roots > Nodule | place: USA: California | collected...
ACTAGTTTCTGCTGCCGGCACTGGGTTCTTCTATGTTAAGAGGAAGCCAAGGCAATTTACTGAGAAGCTTGAGTTTCGAAAATTTGATCCTAGGGTTAATCGTCATGTTCTGTTTACAGAGGCTAAGATGAAGTGATTGGTATCTTTTATGGCGTCATTTCCATTGTAACTGGATCAGATCATTATGATACTTCTCTGTGAAACTCTTTTCTAATATAGTGTTAATTTTCGAATCATGCCAATCTTTTACCTGTCTCTGTATATTATATTTTGAGTTTTTACTTGTTTCTGCTGTGCGTATTGTTCAATATCTTAAAAAATTAGAATTCCAGAAAATCAATTTCTAAATTTTAAGTGACATTACCGAAATAAATGGATACTTTCTTCCTGCACTCTGGATTGTATGATTTGAAAGTTATTTTTTGACTTTACAATTCCAAAAATTTTCTCCGAAAGTAAAACTGATTTCCAGATTTTAGATTGTATTTCATAAAAAGATTTCTTTTTAAGGAATAAAAAGGATTTTCATAATGTATAATTTGGTAGACATTTTTAGCACAATCCGGAAAGAAGAATATATATGACTGAAAACATTTAGTATATTGACTTCTGAACTATATTTATTTCCCTAAATTGTATAATGTATACTGATAAATAACATGACAAGAGTTAGTTTTAGTGAGGTAATCTGCTATGGAATACGTTAGTGTAAGCTAGTAAGATGAGATCCCATAGGTTCCAAAAAGATAATACACGCATTATCATTTTATTGTGCATGCTAAAAGTACATAATCATGTTCATTAATTAAACAGTTTTCAAGGCATTTAATTTTAAAATTCAACTTTCTCCACATGTTCATTTTAACTAGTTAATAACATTTGCCAAGAGGGAACTAAGATCGAGATTTGCAACTATTACAAACATGCTAAACTAGAGTAAGTGAAGTGTATATTTGAATTTTGGTTTAATTACTCGGATGATACTCACTTTTGTATAGGTGTGTCAATCTGGTACTCACTTTTAAAAAAGTGTCAATTACATCCCAAATTTTGAAAAAGTGCTTCAATTATGTCCCTTTCAGACGGGGTTGACTAACGTTATTAGTCAACATGCCACGTGTCAGTATGTGTTTTTTTTTGAAAAAAAAATGTCACGTGCCAGGTCCCTGTGTGTGACACGTGGCATTGTTAGTGCCACGTGGCATTGCAATGCCACGTGTTAGTGTCACTATCAGATACCATTGTGTTGATTTCGATTTAGTCTCTATATATGTCTTTTTGTTTCAATTTAGTACCTACTTATGTCTATCTGATTCAATTTTGTCCCAATTTTTTTAATAAGTAAAATATTTTTGTAATCCATTTTTTCTAAGATTAAAACTAATTAAGTATAAATATTTTTACAAAATTAAGTACTAATATTTATATTGTTTCTCTCAATTTTAGACCAAATTTATTATTTGCATAAATGTTTTACTAATATTTTTTATTAAAAATGACTTTTTAACATATTACTTTATTAATTACTTTTTTATTAAGTACTCATGTTTTTGTTAATTATTTTGTTTTTTCAAAATAGAACAATATTGTCTCTTACTAATTTTAAACCAAAATTTCTATTTGTCTGAATGTTATACTATTTTTTTTTTATTAAAAATGACTTAATAAAATGACTTTTACAACTAAATTTTAATATAAATATCAAATACTTAATTTTTGTAAAAATTTTATACTTAATTACTTTTAATTTTATAAAAAATGGATTTTAATTATTAAAAAAATTAGGTTAAGATTGAATCAAATACACATAAGTAGGTACTAAATTGAAACAAAAAGACATATATGGGGACTAAATCGCAATCAACACAATGACATCTGATAGTGACATTGAAACGTGGCATTGCATTGCCACGTGGCACTGAAAATACCACGTATCACACACGGGGACCTGACACATGGCACTTTTATTTTTATTTTTTTTAAATTTAAAAAAATTAAAAAAAACCATAAACTGACACGTGGCACGTTGACTAACGACGTTAGTCAACTCCGTCTGAAAGGGACCTAATTGAAGCACTTTTTCAAAAGTTGGGATGCAATTAACACTTTTTTAAAAACGGGTACCATATCGACACATTTGTACCAAAGTGAGTACCGTTAGAGTAATTAAACCTTCAATTTTAGTTGGAAACTTCCTTTTCAGAAGTAACAAATTCTCTATCCATTTTGTATTTTGGAAATCCAAAAATTATTTTCTTAATTTTAAGAGAGTTCTGAAATCTTGTATTATTTGAATCATTGATGCGAAATTGTTATTTTAATTGGAGAACAACATCATTATAATACCCCATGTTAAGTTTTCTTTAAGATTTTGACAACATACATGACTCATGAATGATTCGATGAACTCAACTTTTTTATATGTTTTTGAGAGTTCACCAATTTTGCAAGAATATCTTTAAGAATTATTGCAATTATCTATAAAAGTGTTTTGTTGTAATGAGATTGTGAAAACCATGCATGCACATGATACTTCAAATTCCACATATAGTGTAAACCCCAAAATCAAGCCAACAACATTCATGGCTCATGAAAACATCATTTCCTCATGTATTAGTGGGCTGTTTTTATGGTATGCATGAAAACTTTGTTTCCTTTAGAAATAGTTGAACTCCATGCACCTTTTCATTTCCTCCAATGTCGTGACTGAGTTATGCCTAAAACTAACACATCTATAAAACCCCACACATGTATAACATCATTATCACATTTCCAATCATATCATCTGCAAAAGAACTATGGTGAGCACCAAGGCAGTGGAGCCAGGGAAGTACTTTCCCTTATTAGCTTTGGATCACCACATGGAGCACAACCACATTAGGTTGGTGTGTTATTACCAAGGTTTAGGAGAGTTTGTTAGAAATGCTGACCCATTTCCCCATGGTGGGTGGAAGGTTGACAAGAGATGAAAGAGGACATTGGAAGATCAAGTGCAATGATGCAAGTGTGAGAGTGGTGGAGGCCAAAGCCAAAGGGAGTGTGGAAGAATGGCTTGCAAATGTTGATAGGGAAAAGGAAATCCAACTTGTGCATTAGGAGGACATGTTCCACTAACCTTATTATTGGTCCACATTTTATGTTCTAGTTAAAAATCTTTTAATCAATTCAATTTGGATTATCTGTTGGTATTTTGTGTTGTTCCTATGTTGTATTTTTCAAAATACATTGATTTTGGTATTTTTAAAATATCATCGGTGTATTTTTAATCTTCGATAGAAGATAAAATAGAAAGATCCATTAGAAAATCTTAACTTTCTTTTTTATCTTGAAATAGTGAATCCTTATATGGGTTTGAATTTTGGTATAAATTTCAGGTGACTGAATTTGAAGAAGGTGGATTAGCAATAGGCCTAAGCTATGTTCATCTCTTGGCAGATTCCACTTCTACAACTTCATTCATGACAACATGGGCTGATATTTCAATGGGCAACAAAATCATTAATCATCCACTATTCCACCCTTTACCTCTCACAACACAAGCAAACAAAAACACTAATCATCACCCCCACATGGAATTAATACACCACTACAAGTCATTAATTGAAAACAAAAATCCATTTATTTGAAGGAAGCAAAATACACTACCATTTCCCTGGGCTTCTCAGCCCAAATGGTTCAGGTCTGCATGTCCATGTTGATGGAGGAAAACCAAATATATTAAATTCATCTTAAATTTATTAACACAAATAAATTGAGTCACAATTACATCATTTGTTTAAAGTTTAAATCTCAAATACTTTTCTTCTAAGTGTTAATTATTTTCAATCTTCATTCATATTTCTTTTCTTTTGGCAATACATGCATCATTGGTATGTCGAGTTCCAAACATTGAGATGAGATTGAGAGAAACAAACTTTTCATATTTGGAACTTTACCAATCTTGTTATCAAATTTAGGAATGCGAAAAACTTAAGTTTTTTTAGCCATGACTTTTGTTTTTCTTTAACACTAATAAATTAAAAAAATTAAATGTTTTAACTGTAACACCTCATTTAAATAATAATATAGTCAAATGGAATATTACACAGAATAATATAAAGAGCCAAAATGCGGAGTATAAAATAGCTCCTTAAAGATATCCAGGGTACCAAAAATGGAATACTAAGGCACACCACGATACCAATACGAGACAAAGTGTAAAGTTCAACTGTAATCAAATTAATACTAAAGGACAACATAAATACATGGGTCATAGCCCTACAAGAAAGTCCAATTAAACGGAATCCACGAGGAGTTCTCGCATCTGCTCACATCAATAATTTGATGATCATTGCAAAGAGAGAAAACCACACACATAACAATCAAACAAGCAAAAGGGTAACCTAGAGCAGAAAACAATTTATCATACAGTTACATATAATCAGTCATCCAGATACACACACATAACAATACACTAAGACTCATGGCACGACTCATCCAGATACATATAATCAGTCAGATTCAGCGGATGCTTGCACTTGTGGTGGTCTTTACTGCTCTACCGAGCTAAATGTTCCAGTGTCTCATCCCCCACACACAAGGTTAACCCTTAAAGTGTTCCAGGCCTCCTGCTACTCTCACCACTCGAGTCAGTACGCTCTATGTGAGACTAACTATCTCTTTAGAGTGTTAGGATGCAATATTTACCTTGAATCCTTACTAATTTACATAAATGAGTCACCACCATGAACTCCCACTAACAGGGGTCATGGAATTACGTCCTGACCAACTGAGGCACAACCATGAGATCTCACCTAGAGATTAATGGTATTATGTCCTAACCCATGACGCACCACCAAAAAACTATTGTGGAATTACGCCCTAACCACATACAAATCACGTTCCACCAACCAAGTATGTACGTATCATGCATATTAATCTCATGCCAACATTCATAACCAACCTTCATTCATATTCCATACTAAAGTCATACCAAACACATCACAATCCAATCTATGAACCAGTAAATACATGCAACATCACTCAAAACATACTTTAACCTAATAATCCAACCCAAACAAGTGGCATTCACCAAAGAACAGAGGGAAAGCGGAACAAGACACCCTCTCGCCCAGCTTCTCGCTCAAGCGAGAGGGTATCTCGCTCAGGCGAGCTCCTTTCGCCTAGGTGAGAGCTCAACAAGCAGAAATAGTGGCCTTCTGCACTTTCTCACTTAGGCGAGACCTCCTCGCCTGAGCGAGATGGACTCTCGCTCAAAACTAGAGCTCTTCGCCTAAGCGACAACTCGTGCATGTCCCAGGGAGCACTTCTAGTACTCTCGCTTGGGTGAGACTCGCTCGCTTGAGCGAAAACACTAAGTTCCTCCACAGTTCACGCGTGCAACAGCCATACATTCACAACCAAACAGTGTTTTAGCATTTCCCAAGCAATCACAACATCAAACAAGCCACACTATCATGAAATAGAACCAAATTAGGCAGAATATCGAAAGCAACAAGCAAACCCTAGCTTACCTTACCAGGACAGATGATGGCTAACCAACACAAGCACCCTACAGAGAAGCACCACAGTTCTAGGAACAGTTTGGTGAGTTGAGAATATTAAGACTAGAACAAAATGAAGTCATTACGAGGAACCCTAGTTGGAACCATGAAAAACAAGCTAGACAGAGAAAGTGTGAGTCGAGGACCAACTTACGTGAAATGGAAGTGGAGTTTTGCTAGCTTGACTATAAATGAGCAAAGGGACTGCTTTTGCAAAGTGGGCAGAATGGAAAACGAAGAGACTAAAAGGGAGTTCTTGGGGGCACCCTATGGGTTGGCCCTTAGGCCCAACAGATGAGGCTAGGCCCAACAGATGAGGCTAGGCCCTTAAACTTTTAGGGTAGAAAAATAAGGGGCCTTACAGCACAATCCAAGAGTAAAAAAAAATTGAATTGCACACTCCATTGAAACGTAGAATTGATTTTCAAATTATATAATTTTAAAGTAGGAAATGACTTTCAAGTTGTACCATATGTAAAAGTGGTTATTTTATAAGACAATATTTTCATATTTATAGTATTGCAAAAGAAACTATAGGGTGCACAAAAATATACTCTTATCTAGCTATTATTTAACTGATTTGTTGTCTCGTTGGTAAAAAAGTACGAAAAATTTAAAAATTGTACACAACAATGAAAAAAATATTTAACATTTTGAATTCTTTTAAAGAAATGATAAAAATAGCTTAACAAATAATGTAAATTAATGTTGTAGTTTGTATGGGATAATAATTCATTACAGAAAACTACTCTAGGATCTTAAGATTTTAAGATTCATTGTTCTCACACATTCTCGTACAAAAATCATAATAGGATAATAACCTTGATCCATGAGAGATCCAATGAGAATGTGTTCTTGAATCTCTATTATACCTTGATCCATGAGAGATCCAATGAGAATGTGTTCTTCGATCTTTGTTATCCCTTGATCCATGAGAGATCCAATGAGAATGTGTTCTTTAATCTCTGTTCTTAAACATCATTTTCCCAATCTATCTCTTTGTCTTTCTTTCTCCTCTCACACTCTTTTTCTTGATGGCTGACTATGAAAGAATCTTATGGTCAGAGACAAACCCCTAATACCCTTTTATAAGCCAACGTCCATCAAGTTGGGTTGGGATTTATTTTATCTTTATTTTATTTTTATTACCACTTCCCCTAACAAGTAATATGTCCTTATATTTTATTGAATTACAATTGGGCTCATCATAATATTTCAAATGAGCACATAATAAAATTAATTCGTCAATTAATTATAACATTCTTCCACTTGACTCATATGATATCATAACATTATGTGATTTAATACATAAACATAATATGCATTAAAGGACCTTACATAAATTGGTTCCATCATTATTCATAATTAAAGACACAAACATAATAAGAGTCATGACGGTCACATATCATTCACTCAACATGATCCCTTCCATATACTATTGTATCATCTTTTTCTCCTTAATATGACTTTACGATGAGAAGTTCATAATGGGTTCAAACATAATGTCCTTTTTTTCCAATAGTAATAACATAACATAATTTGTTTTCTTCATCATAATTTGCATGTATAAACATAAAGAAGAAAACACAACTTCCAGAAACTTATAAATTAAAGAGTTCAAAGTGTCACATAAACATTAATAACATTAACATTCAACATTTAACATTCACTACTAGACTTAATGCTCATTTTCTTTATATGGCCAACATACAATTTGGGTAGTAACCCTTTTGTCAAATGGTCAACAATCATAAGATTTGTGCTTATATGTTCTATTGACGCTCTACATTTATGAACTTCTTCTTTAACAACTAAGTATTTCAACTCCATATGCTTAGCACCTTTTAGAATACTTGTAGTTCTTAGAAAAGAAGACTGTTGTGAAATTATCACAAGAAATTTTCAGCGGCTTGGAAATATTGTTGACTACTCCAAGTTCTGAAATAAAGTTTCGCAATTGTGGCCTCAAAGCACGCCACAAATTCAGCTTCTATAGTGGATGCAGCAATGATAGACTGCTTCACACTTTTCCATGAAATCACTCCTCGGGCTAAAAGATACACATAACCAAATGTAGGCTTTCTTGTATCCATACAGCCAGCAAAGTCTAAATCTGTATAACTTATCACCTCAAAGTGATCAAATTTTGCATAAGCATGTGATTTTTTATTCCTTTTAGGTATCTTAAAACTTTATTTGTAATGTTGCAGTCCTAGATTACTTTGGTATTACCAAGCATACCAACTACAAAGCTAAAACCTGGCCTCGTACATGTTTGAGCGTACATCAAACTTCCAACAATAGATGAAGGGATATCTTCCATTTGTTTCTGTTCCAAATCATTATTTGGACATTACATGAGACTAAACTTGTCTCCTTTTTGTATTAGAACGGGAGATGCTGAATATTTATCCATTTTGAATCTCTCTACTTTATTAATATATGTTTTCTAAGACAAACCTAACAATCCTTATAATCTATCACGAAATATTTCTATTGTTATCACATAGTATGCCTCACTCATATCTTTCATTTCAAAGTTATTAGAGATAAAACTCTTAGTCTTACGTAATACACTAAGATCATTAGTCGCAAGCAAGATATCGTCAACATACAGAATTAGAAATATAAACTTTCTCCATTGACCTTCAGATATATACATTGATCAACAATGTTTTCCTTAAATCTAAAGGACACAATAGTATCATTGAACTTAAGATACCATTGTCGAGAAGCTTGCTTAAGTCTGTATATTGATCTCTTAAGTTTACACACCATGTGTTCCTTTCCTTCTTTAGTGAACCCCACCAATTGGTACATATAAACATCCTCTTCTAAATCCCCATTCAGAAAAACAGTTTTAACATCCATTTGATGAAACTCAAGATCATAAAGAGCTACTAATGTCATGATAATTCTAAAAGAATCTTTCTTAGAAACAAGCGCAAATGTTTCTTTATAGCCAATGCCATCTTTTTAAGTAAAACCTTTGGCAACAAGTTAGGCCTTGTAACGTTCGATATTGCCATGAGTGTCACGCTTAATCTTAAAGACCCATTTACACCCAACTCTCTTGCATCCTTCTAAAAATTCCACAAGGTCCCATACGTCATTATGTGCCATTGATTTAATCTTATCTTTCATGACATCTAACCACTTATCAGAATTATCACCATTAATGGCTTTTGAAAATGAAACTGGATCATTATCAATACTTAAGTCATTTTTTGACTCTTGTAGTAAAACCACAAAGTCATTCAAAATAGAAGACTTTCTATCTCTGTGAGATGTTCTTAATACTACTTCTTGTGGTTGTTCTTTATTATGTAGAATTATCATAAATTTGATATTTGCTGTTTAAATCTAGATTGTTGTTATTGTTTCCAATTCATATTGTTGTTAATGGTTTAAAACTAAATTATTGGTACTAGTTTGGAGGTAAGTTCAATATGGCATGAGTTGGAAGCATGGTTGGGTTTTGTTGTGAGCTTTCCATGAACATGAATGCTCCTTTGTTTTATTCACATTTTAAGAATTACTTTATTGGTGAGTGCATGTATATCAATATAGATGAAATTGATGTGCAGGTAATTGTAGTTGCACAAGTAAGTCATATTGACCTTTCTGAATATGCATTGAGGTCCCTGTTATGGCTATTTATGAATCTTAGTGTGTGTGTGTGTGTGTGTGTGCGTGTGTGTGTGTGTGATTGATTGATGCATGAGAGTGTGATTGTGCATTTTTAAGCCATTGAACAAATATATCTTTATTATGTATTCTAGAATCAGGTGTCTGGAGTCTTAGGATCATTAAAACTTGTTGTAGGGTGCAAAAACCCATAATTTCATGTTACTGGTATAGCTCATAGTGACACAAGGGTGACCGCCAGGTGATAGGGTTCATATTGGATGTACTCTTGTGTAAGGATACGAGCGAGGAGGTTCGTATGTTCTGTGCTCACACTTATGAATGTTATGAGCGGGAAGGTTCATAATAGGATGTGTTCACGCATGTTAGGCTACAAGCGGAGAGATTTGTAGAGTTGAACTACGAACAGGGAGGATCGTAGAGTTGGACTACGAACGGGTAAGTTCGTGGAAGCATATGAAATCCCTAAGACCATGGTTGATTATGTCTTGATCTCGCAGAGATTATGAGATAGGGTTTTCATTGTACCTCATGGTATTGAGGTCTTTAAAATGAGAACATGGTTAAGTTATTTTGAGTATGGAGTATTTATCTTCATTTATGCATGTTTAATTATTTAGCTCATTCTTTCTATTTGTATTTGACGATGATTGTGTGACTTGTCACACAAAAGTAGAATCCAGGTGTTGATGATCCAGGTGCTAATGGCGAAGCATCGAGAAGGAGCGAGGGCTAGAGCTTGGGGTTTTATGAAAAACATGTGTTTTTTGAACTTGAAAATTTTAATTACTAGTTGGCTTTGGATTTCGAACGTGTAATAAATTTTTTACGACTTATTTTATTTACAGCCATTGAGGATTTTAAATTTTCCCATGTTCTAGGAATAATAATTATTTTTGAATTTATTTTCAATTATAATTTTTCTTTATACGTAATATTCGACTAGAATGTTAGACCCTTCATAGTAATTATTGGGTCACACCAACATAACTTCACTAAGCTTCATAAACATCGTCTTAACAAGCCATATTACGTTTTTGAAGTATCCAAGCCTGATCAAGAGAATCTTCCATGCAAGCGTAAAGTTATGTGGTTGGAGGAACACTTTTTATGGTAGCAAAAGCTACTTCCCTTAATCTACCAAGCCAGCATGACTGCACACAACCTGTATGCAGTAAGTTCAACAAATTCCAACTTCACCTGCCTATCAACCACCATGCAACATTTCAATAAACAATATAATGGCAAGGTCAAATCTCAACACCAAGAGAATAAAATGGATTAAACCCAAATTTAAGCAGGAACTGATGATAGTAAATTCAGATGAAAATTCATACGAGAGTTATCTTAGAGTTGTTAAGAATAACGCATAAGCTTGGATGAAAAGTCATTCAAGAGCTATCTTAGAGGCGTCAGGAATAAATGCACAAGCTTGTATAAAAAACCATTTCCTTACATTAGTGCCTAAAGCGGTGGATCTCCCTTCTCTCATCAGAACTCAAAGTCTTCCAAAAAGATGCAATAGCTCGAGTCTTGAAAGCCTAACACACCAACTTGGAGATGAAGCTTTGATAAAGCTTACAAGGATGACAACTTACAAATTGGTCTCAATCAGGATGACCACAAAATCTGTATTGCATGAGAATGCTAATAGATCGATATGCACAAGGTATGAATGATACTCTTTAGTAGAATCTTGGTATGATCTTCTTAAGGATTTCTGAGAGGAAATTATTAAACAAACACTGAGGAAAACTTTGGCTAGGAAAGACAAGGTTCTTAAGTTTTTCCATTGTGACTCACCTCTCTTTCTTGGGAGTCTACTTGGTAAACTTTGACCAATATTTCTCTTTAGAAAAACTTATATGCATTGCACAGTTGGCAATTTCGGTGGTCTCACTTACATCATCCTTCGTTTAAAGCCTAAATCTCAACCAAAATCATCTTTAATCTTCCTCACAAGAAAAGAGAGTCACTCGCTACTAGAGATCGACAAGACAACACTTTGTGAAGAACACAATGAAGAAAACCTTTGAGTTGATCTATATCTTATTCATGAAGTCCGGAAAGAAGCTCGCGTAAGAGAAGCAACAACAACATAGAGAGTTGTTTGGAAGTAAAAGAACCAGAGGCTTGACAAAATGGAGAAAGAGAGATCGCTCCAACAGGAATAACCTAAGAAGTAATTGTAAAACTCCGACCGAGTAGTAGAGTCTTGCACAACCACTCGAAGAAGCGATAATCTTCAACTCTAGAATGTTGGGATCATTAGAGTAGACTTGGGGAAGAATCTCGAAGGTCAAAGAGAGATCATGCTTCACCTCACTAGCGTGAAAGGGCGGCTAGGTCCCATCATCCTACAAGAGCAGAGCCTAAAGTCAACGAATGTAGGGATGAACTCTCCGGACAGAGCATTCACCATGATTATAATTGTAACAACAGAGGATATGTGCACAACGCCGCATCATATTAGGTTGAACCACCATAGTTCATGGCCATGAGCAAGATGATCCAAGGGTTGTTGTTATCTGATGGGTGTTGTAACATCCCGGTAGGATATTACTTAAAATAAATAATAAACAACAATTTATATACAAAAACCTCATTTATTAAAGTAACTATTTCCCAAAAACCACGGAAAATTTCAAAACTTTAAAATATTAATAATCCAATATTCTAGAGCAGTCAAAACTGTAATCAAATTACATATAAATTAAACCAAAAACAATTATAAAATCCCCTCGTGCACTGAGCCCACTTTCCGCCACTAAGCGTCTTCTGGCTCACCTGTAACATCATCTGCTCCCGGATAATAAATTACCTGATCATCACCACACACAAACAAATAGGATGAGCTATGCACATAAATATATTCAAATACATAAAACCCCAACCCATTCATAATTAATCATTTGTTTATTTTCTATAAACACCCACATTCCCACCCTCATAACCAATATAAGTTCATGCATGTATTCTAACTCTAGGATTTCATGTGCTTCCACGACCCTCCTCGTCCGTCATCCGAACTCCTCGCTCGGACCCAGACCGCATACCTGCCTTTCTTACTATGAACTCCCTCGCTCATAGCATTCTCAAGTTGAGCATGAAATGAACTCCCTCGCTCATTCATCCCAACAAGAGTACCTCCGGTGAGCTAAACATTTCACGTTCCGCATGCGGTCCACCCTATGAACTTAATCCTTCAAGCCCAAACACCATAAACACATGCATATAACTTCCTATAAGTTAGGAAATATCAAACAACAATCCAAACAATGCATAAGAACATGGTTCCTCGCCATTCTCGCTTAAGCCATGCCTGTTCGCCCAAGCTAGAACCCCAGTCTCGCTTAGGCTAGCCCACCTCGCCTGAGCAAGCGTGTAACAGTGGCTATACCTCTTCATCTTGCTTAGGCGAGCTCTTCTCGCCTGAGCGAGACCTCAAGTCGCTCAATACACACAAAGCTCCTCGCCTGGACGAGGATTCAATCAACAAAACACCAAGTCTCATTGCGACCTCGCTTAGGCGAGCCATTCTCGCCTAAGCGAGTGTATCCGTCGCTCAACACTCTAAAACTTCTCGCCTGAGCGAAAAGTCGCGCTCAAAACATCCAGGTTTCCTCGCGACCTCGCTTAGGCGAGCCACTCTCGCCTAAGCGAGATTGACTGTCACTCAACACTGAACCAAGTCCCCTGAGCGATCAGCGTGAACCAAAAACCATGAACGAGTTTCTCCAACTCTCGCTTAGGCGAAAGGGCTCGCTTGGGCGAGAATTGCAGAGTTTTGTCTCTGTCCACGCACCCAATTCACCAAAAGCAAAGCCAAAACATCACTCAATCATTACTAACACAGCATAATTGCAAGAATACTTCAGAATCACGCTTTATATCCAAATTTGACTACTAAGACACAAGGTTTGGCATTCACAACCATTCCATACCAAAACCCTCATTCAATTCATATAAATCATCCCAAAACTTTATGCACAATATCAATTTCTCCAATTCTCAATCACAGTGCCTATAATATGAAATTAACATTATGCAAAATCAAATTGAGAATAACACAAACAAAGAATCACAACAAAATTCGTATACACATAAGAATAACTCCCCTAACTTGGAATTCTTGATTAGAATTGAGAAGAATGACAGTCCTTGGTTCACCCAGAACCCTTTTTTTTTCTCAAATTGGCCCTTTTATATGTGTCTCCATTGAGGGTTTAAAAATAAAACGAAAATAGGCTTGGTGGGTTTAATTCCTATTCAAGGGTAGTTATTCAATGGTTTTTCAGCCCCTTTTGACTTGCCCCTTCTCCTAGGTTTACCCCCACCTTTTCACATTCACTCCAAGCTAAAGTTGGCAAAAATAAAGGTAAATTCCTGACTACCAAGGTTTGAACTCATGACCTTCCACTCATAAGGCCAAAGCATAACCACTGTGCCAATTCACATTCAGTGATAACTATTATAATTCTATAATTATAATATCAGTCGCTATTCACAAATATACTATCAAAAATAAACAAGAATAATTCAAGTAACACACAACAGGCATTCATAGGACTTGAACCCAAGTCCTCTCACACATATAAAGTACTCTCAACCATTTGAGTTAGTACTTTTCCACGTCATACCCATTAACATTTAATGACTTCAAAGTTTCCCACCACCCGCATTTATTACTTAATTAATTATTTAATTAATTAATTTCCACGGGTCATACAGGTGCACAATCCTAATCAACCAAGAAAGCAATTCAACATTCCAGTACCTTGAGTACAAAAGTAGCTCGGTGTTCTAGTGACTGAGTTACAAAAGTAACTCAATGTTCTAGTGATCGAGTAACAAGAGCAACTCAGAATTCCAATAACCGAGTAACAAGAGCAACTTGGTGTTCCAATGGTCGAGTAACAAGAACAACTTGGCATTCCAGTGACCGAGTAATAAGAGCAACTCGGCGTTCTGGTGATCGAGTACAAAAGCTTCTCAGTGTTCCAGTAACTGAGTACAAGAATAACTCTACATTTTAGTGGTCTAAATACATGAGTAAACTCAACGTTCCAATACCTGAGTATAGGAAGAATTCAATGAGTACATGAATAACTCGACATCCCAGTGCCCGAGTATAAAAGCACCTCGACATTCCAATACCCAAGTGTAGGAGCAATTCGGTGTTCCAACACCCGAGTACAAAAGCAACAGCAACTCGGTGTTTCAATACACAAGTACCTAAAGAATTCAATGAGTACAAGAAAAACTCAATGTTATAGTGCTTGATTACTACAATAACTCGACGTCTAAATACTTGAATACAAGATTGGATAACAACTCGACATTACAACACCCGGGTTCATGAAAGAACGCTCTAGAAAGAAGACTTAGTTTGGAGAAACTTCGACAATGATCAAAACATTAAAACAGAAGGACAACTAGAAGAACTTATTGGAAAGTTGATAATTGAGGCTGTAGCAAGACAAACCTCAAAGAAAAATAAAATAAAAGAGTAACTATAAAGAAAGAAAGCCAAAGAAAAGAAAGTTGAAGGACGAAAAGACTTACAAGGACGAAAAAGGCAAAAAGCGCAAGGGAGGTTTTCTCCCTAGGCTCCTCTTACATATGCATAAGGGCAAACATCCACAATCAGAAAGTCTTCCTAAGGCAACAACATATACAAAGCATGCCTAAGATGACAACACATGATCCTACCTAAGTCGGTAGCATGAGTTAAAACATGTTCTAGCAACATATACAAAGATGTATTAAAAACTGCTCCGGTGGACGTGGAATGCAACCTACTTAAAGATGTATTGTTGTTAAGGTACAAGGATGTGTATACTCCATTTCCTTCACTTGAATTTTGTCCCTAAGTTAGGTTTTACCAAGCAAGGTTTTAACAAGGTACACTTTACTTTCTAAATAAAAATCCTCTTTTCCAAGCGAGGCACACATATTTGCATTCTTTTTATCTAATGTTGATTAGAAAGCCCTCCAAGTGAGGCACCGAGTTACTTAGATGTAATATAATCAAAGCCCTCATACGAGACACTGAGTTATCTAGACGATAACATAAATGAAAGCCCTCAAACAACGCATCGAGTTACTTAGGCAATAACATAAGCAAAACCCTGAGACGACACACTAAGTTATCAAATCTTATCCTTTTTAGATATTGAAAATAAAAAATATCATTTAAACATTTTAAGATTAAAAAAACTATTATTTCTAGAAGATATTTTAAATAGTATTTATCAATCTTGTAAACCTATAAATACATGTGTAGCAATTATTCATTCACTCTTAAAAGTCACGGCGACATTTGAAGTGAATTATTTTCTCTCATTTCTTCTATCTTAGTCTAGCTTTCACAGCAAACGCATTTTTCTTATTCACATTTCTTATTGTCATTGTTGTTTCTATGACTTTAAAGCCATGCAATTTATGCATGGTTAAGATGAGTGGAAACATGATGAGTGAAATGAAGTTGAACTTATCTTTTCATTTTCCTTCGAAACCCGAAATCTAGAAGCTTTGAAAAAGTTTCTAGAATTGAAAGCGAAAAAACAAGACATAAAGAAGTTTTCCTCTTTCACATTGCCACCAACTTTTTACACTTGTATTTGGGCTTTGGGGTTGTGGAGTAGGAGAAAGAAAAAAGATTGATCTCACTCTTCTAGAATATTCAAATTGAGGTTAAGATCTTGCAAAATTTGTAGTGATGGGCATAATACATACCAAACTATGTTGAATATAAAGTTAGATTCCAAGTTATATTCCTTATTCTTCTGCCAAATGGTGATGCTTTTACTTCTTTTGAATATTTTTCGTATACATTAATAACCAACTATAGCAGGCATGAAATGACACAAACACTCGTGCTGACAAATGCAGTGTGGTAAACTTATATATGATAGTATGTGTAAATGTGCCAATATATGAACTAAGATTTGAACAATTATTGTCATTTTATGCAGGAAAATATTGATGCTTGGTGTTGTAAAATCTAGATATTTCCTCACATATATCTCCAAATGACCCTATTGGTGTCATATTTGGAATAGCACATCCAAGTTGGGTTAGAGGACTTTCAGCTGAAGCTTATCCTACCATTGGTTTGCAGCAATCAACTACAAGATTAAGTGGTGTCAAATTTGCTTCATCAAATAAAGCTTCACCAAATATGGATGACAAGTTTTGGAGATAGAAAGTGAGGTTGCAACTATCAAGAATCCAATGCAAATATTGCTTGCCTACATTACTTCTAAAGAAGACGTCCAACACATCTTGTTGCAATGGCTACTAGTTTGGTACATCCCTTTACTAATGAGGTATGATGTAGAAAAGAATATTACTTAAACTTATTGTATTGTTATCTAATTCAATTACTTATATTCTCCTTATTTATTCATTGTAGGCACCAGATGTTAGTAGTAACATGATGTAACATCCCTAAGGAATATTACTAATATTTAATAAATAAATTCCAAAATAAAATAAAGACCGCATTTAATATAAAACCATTTCCCAAAAACACGGGAAATTTAAAATTGTAATACAATGTAATAAATACCAGAGTCCATAATTATAAAACTGAAATAAAATTCAAATGGCTCCCAAAAGGTTACAAAATTATCTCAAAACCAAAATAATAAACATATATACAAAAATCCCCAGCTATCCCTCGCTCCGAGTTTATGCATCTCCTGACCCACCTGTCAAATCATCTGCTCCCGGATAACGAATCATCCGATCATCGCCACACACACAGAAAGGGTGAGCTATGCACAATAAATAAACAAAATACATGAAAGAAAAATGTCACCCATCCCAAAATAACATAATTAAATATCTCATTATCAAATTACCCAACCATGACCTTATAGTCCTTCATGAGTCATATGTATGAACTAGGTCTTGGGACTTCACTGTGCTCCCACAAAACTAACTCATTCGTGGTCCAACCCTATGAGCCTATCCCGCTCATAGTCCTGCCCTACAGACT
>Ga0099823_1002277_pt1 | contig 17151 bp, 8 predicted proteins | sample CowpearedBW_FD_76831 | JGI IMG/M metagenome (GOLD analysis project Ga0099823, IMG submission 76831) | Root nodule microbial communities of legume samples collected from California, USA - Cow pea red BW | ecosystem: Host-associated > Plants > Roots > Nodule | place: USA: California | collected...
AAAAATATATATATATATATATATATATATATATATATATATATATATATATCAAAATGAGTTGCTCATCTGATACATATATATCAGTATACATGCTTGATGGATGTATAGCATGATATGTATATGCATGCTATGGATGATGACCCAACCTGAGCTCCAAATCGAGACCATTCTCTTGAGTGTCTTCAAGCTTGTTCTTAATTTCATGAAAAGACAATGGATTAGAGTAGAAGGTGAAATTTGTGGTCCTCCAATCCTGCAGAAAGAGTTGAGCATGGGAAGGTGTAACAGTGAGAGCAGTGGATTGGGTTGGATGTTGTAGGAGATCTGCATCAACTTTGTTAGAAGAAGTTGAAGGTTTGATGTTGGTGTTGTTGTTGTTAGCCCTTTGTTTTCTGTGTATGTTCATGTGTCCACCTAAGGCTTGTGCTGTGGTGAAGCCTCTCTTGCAGAAGATGCATTCATAGGATCTGCCAGTTCCAACCAGATCATGGTGAGTGGTTTGTTGGTGTTGTGGGTAGTTTAAGTCCATGGTGAAAGGGAAGATATGGACTTAAGTAATTTGTTATAGGAGTTAATAATTGTATATGTGAGACATGGAGAGAGTCCTAAGAGAGGGTATTATTATAGAAAGAAGGGTGGAGGTGGTTTCGGGAAAAGACAAAATGAGGACATAGACATTACCTACCTATAATTAATACTCATGTGTGTGATATCTGTGGAAAAGTCTTTGATGTTTGCAGAGATAAGTATTCTACAACTACAAGCCGGCCTTTCAATCTCTCTCTATTTCTCTATATATATCAGATCTGAATACGGTGTTTTTTTTTGTTACATATTTTATCTTTGATTAGTATTCTTTATTATGATGTTGATTTATTATTTTTGTCAATCTGTTTGTGTGTTTCTGTTTCTTAATTATCTGTCAAGGATTAATATCTCAAAACCTTTTCTCTTTTTCAAATTAAAATGACATGATTAACATCCATTCTTGTACGCAAATCAAAATTTTTCATATTTTTTCCCAAGAAAATTATTTCTAGCGATGAGATAGTTAATTTAGTTTTCATCATAAAAAAAGAATGGAATTGATTAAATATGTTTTTATCTCTCAAGTTTAATAGAAATTTGTAATTAGTCCATTTTCAAAACTTTCGATCAATTTAGTTTTTCATCTTTAAAAATATGTAAATTTAGTCATTTTAACCAAATTTTGTTAAGTTGATCTGATGTTTCAAGCGCATTTCATGATAGTATTTGAATTGTTTACACCATTTGGTAAAAATGACTAAATTCACGCATTTCTAAAGATGAAGGACTAGATTGCTATAAAATTTCAAAGAGAAACTAATTCCAAAATTCACTGAAGGACCAAAAACATATTTAACCCAAAAAGAATATATATGATTTAATGTTTTACATCCAATTTTTTATATCTCATGAAGTATACATTTTATTACGAATATATAATGATACTTCTAGCTTTGTTATTCCTTTTAATAAACTTTTATATGAATATAATAAATGATCGATAAATTTTAAAATCTCAACATAGATGTCAAAGTTCATATAAATATATTATACTACCTTATTTGGAATGTATGATTTTTTTTTTTTTTATGGAAGTGTAAATTTAAATTGAAATGGACTACTAACTTAAATTAAAATGAGGTACTGTTTTAAACAAAATGCTTGTCAGAAGTTAATAAAGTTCTTTGCCTTTGCTTAAAAGAATTTAATTCAGTCAAACAACAAGTCAACTTATTTATAAACACACATAACATCAATTAATTAATTTTATATATATATATATATATAGTTGTCAAAATGGGCTCGAACTCACGAGCCAACTCGTCTCACCACGGATTCGGACCGGGTTGGGTATATATTTGTTTACAAATTTCAATACGGGTTGATTTTTGATCTGGCTCATCCTGGTTGAACCCATGGTGAGTCGGGTTGACTCACCAACCCGCAAATAAAGTGTTTTTTATTAAGTTGGACTTTACATTTGGGTTATGTTAGGTTATTTCTTTTAGCCAACACATAAATAATTTGTATTTTTTTTATTTTGGTTTGTATTTTGATTGTATTAAAGTTTATTTAGATTTTAATTAGAATTATAATTTAATTCTGACTAAAAAAATAAAAAAAATTCTATTTTTTTTAATTAAGTGAACGCGTGAGCTAACCCGTTTAACTCGTCAACCCATGGTGGGCCGGACCGAGTTCGAATTTTTTTGACTCGTTAAAAAGTGAGTCGGGTTGGGTTGACTCACTAAATCACTAACTCGTGGTGGGTCGAGCCGGGTCGGGACGGATTACTAATTTTGACAGTTCTCTATATATATAATGGAATTTTTATTAATCTAATAATTAAATTATAGTTATATATTATATTGATTATATTCTCATAGTATATATTCTTCTATAAAATAAAATAACTAATTAAAAAATTATTGATATTATTTAATTCTATAAACAATTAAAGAAAGAACTTCTTGTAGGTGGAAATAAAGTATTATCGCCAATGTATTTTGTAAATATGTATAATGCTAAATTAGTAAATAATAATATTATAAGTCAGTATACAAAATAAATTTATATTTATATTTATTAAAAACAAAATAGATGAATGGAGAAAAGAATAGAAAGTAATTAATGATGGATAAGGAAAAAATGGAAAGAAAATAAATAGTTTTATAGAAAATATGTAAAAATAACTGTTAATTTTTTAAATTTAATAAATAATTATATTATGAAAGATATAATTGAAATTATGAAATATTGACACGAAATAGAAAATCTTCTTTGTACATAGTTATAAATAACCATATAATAATACTTCTATATTTTTTTTCTATACATTAATCTATCATGTCAAAATATTACAAAAACAGTCTTATATAAAATATTCATGAAATTTTATGTGTGTATATTTAGCTTTATAAGAAAATAATATTGCATGAAAAAGGCCATGCATGCAAGTTCCGTATGTCAAAGAAATAATTTATCTACAGTAAAATCAAATATTGATTTATTTCTTAAAGTTTCGTAAAACACCAATTAACCGTGAAAAAGAGAGAATTTCCCTAACCCTAACCCTACATATATGGCAGAGGGTTGTGTGACACTTAACTTACTTTCATCTCATCTCTATGAACGCATTACAATATATTATTTAGAAATTAAAGTACAAAGAATATGTTGTTGAGAAGCAGAAAAAAAATGTTTGATGAAGGATTTTTACGAAACATGCATTGAATATATAGTATAGTATATAGTATTGGGAAGGAAAGATGGTGGAAGCTTCGTGGTGTAGAAGAGAACATTAGATGGTAATGTTGGTATGCTATTTGTAGCTTCTACTTGTCCTTCTGTTCAAACTGGTAGTGACACTTCATCGTATCACTATCAACATACAATGCCCTACCATTCATTCATTCATTGGGATGATCATATATGCTCATTTGTTCTCTCATTTCTAATGTGTCAATCACACTTACATAATGCTCCTTTAATTAAGAGATACACCTTTGCTTAGCCTTTTTGCTGTCTAGATAAAATCCAGCTATATCTTTTGTTTATTAATTTTCTTTTGATACACACGAAATTGAAAAAAGGAAAAAAAAATTATAATTAAGAATACGGTTAATTATTCTTTTGATCTTTGTTTTTGCAGAAAAGTGTCAAATTGGTCATCTAATTTATTTTTATCTTAATTTGTTTCTGACATTTTTAATTTGATACAACTTGATCCTAATTTTTTTAAAAGTGATTCAATTTGGTTGTTGTCGTTAGTTTTTCACAACATTGTTAAAGTCAGTATCACATGTCAATTTGTGATTTTATTTTTATTTTTTTGGAATTTATGTTTGATGTTTTTTGAATTTTCTATTTTTAACTTTTTCACACGAATCACTTCATAGTTTCATAGTTGTGTCATATGCCACTAGGAGCAACTCAACAGTTTGGGAGGCCCAAAGCAAATCTAAGAAATTAGACATTTCATTTAAAAATTACTTTTTGGGTTTTTTCCTTTATGTAAAATTATTTATTAAATTATTATAATTAAGTTCATTTAACATTTCTTTCCTAGATAATGAGGCTAATTTGTTTAATCTTTATTGAGACATTGTTGATCTTAAATCAACTTTTATTATATTTAGCTTTGAGAAACTCATTTTGACTGAAATAACTAACGCTGAAATTGTTAAGATTATTTTATAAGCTATATATGCATTTGGAAAAAAAATTATTATTTTTTTATATAATTAAGAATTTCAATTGCTTATCATTTTTCAAACTTATAATTTCCCTTAAGATATTTAATTATGAAAATAAATCAAATCCATCAATATTCAACAAATTATCATGTTTTAAAGATTTTTTAAGTTTTAAGTATTTTTCTTTCAAAAATGTATAATCTAGTAAGTTTAACTTTTAACACTAAGTAAAAAATCAAAAATATCTTCATATATTTTAAATTATTCAAATTTATTCATAACTCCTGTTTGTGATGCAATTAAACATCAATATCAATATTTCTCTTTTTTTGGATTTTTGAATAGTGTGATTTAAATTTTCTAGTTGACATATCTATATATTTTTCTATGAAATAAAAAATGATAATGTATAAAACACTACTCAAGATAAATATATAAAACAAACGAGTTAAAACAATAAAACCTGATTTTGGTTGTTAAGAAAATAAACTCGATAGAAAACTTGTAGTATTTTGAAGTCTCAAGTCTCTTTTTTGTTCTCTAGTCTCAACTTTTTCACAAACTTACAAAGTTGTTTATTTTAAGATTACTCATTAATAAAAATAATTAAAAACTTATTGCTTTTCTCAACTCGATAATAAGTCTTCTTTCCCTAAACTTGTATTATCTTTCTACAAAAAAACTCAAATTTGAATTATACTCCAATTAATTTATTATCTACCAAAAGGCTAAACCGTCATCTATTTAATAGATTTGGAGAAAAATGTATTTTCTCGTGAAGATATATGAAAAAAAAAACTCTTGAAACCCATAAATGGAAAAGTATCAAAAAATAAAATTGAGCAAAAGAAACACATTTTTAATTCTAATACAAATTTAAAACAAAATAAAAATAATAACAACACAAATAGAAAGAAAAAATGTACTAACCAAGAATGAAAATGAAAAAATTGGTACACACACAACATGAGATTAAAGAGATTTAAGGAATTTGATCTGCTGAAATCCTACAAAAAGGACAAAAAGGACTCTTAGTAGAGAAGAAAGGAAGGAGGGGCAAGAGAAGTCATAAAAAAATGAGAGAAGAGAATAAAAACAATATTGATTATAAGAGAATAAAGATAACTAATCACTCTCTTTTTGTAAACAAAATTTTAATTTATTAATACAGTGTTTTAACTCATTAATTATCATTTTTACTACTCAAAAGTAATTAATTGTATAATTAGTTTAATAGTGTTATATTAGTAATAAAATATATTTTCGAGGTCTTTTAATATTAAACATAATTGTATAATTTGTTTAATAGAGGTTATTTAGTACTAAAAAAAATTGAGACATTTTTTTCTTATACATAATTTTATAATTAATTTAATAGAAAAATATTAGTAGTAACTTTTTTAGGTCTTTTTTACCTTGAGGCCAAAAGCAAGTGTTTCACTTACTTTATCCTTGAGCCGATCCTACATGCTAGGGTTAGAGACAATAGTAGTGTCATATGGCAGAGTCGCATAGTCTCAATTTGGTCCATAAATTTAATTTAGTTCCAATTTTTGTAAAAATGAAACAATATTTTCATACACTAAGTTGAAACAAAATTTATTTTTTGTATAAATTTTATGATGATATTTTTACTTAAATTTGACATTTTTATTAAATATTTCTTGACATATATTTAAATTAACTTTAAAATTTATACAAAATTGAAATTAAGAAATAACTTTTGATAGAGATAACAACTATAAAAAAATAAAATTAAATATTTAATTTAGAAGAAATGACATGAGTAAATTGATATACATCCTTTTATATATATATATATATATATATATATATATATTCCATTTCACATTAAATTTAATACACACATTCAGATTCTTACTAACATGATTTTAAATAAATTTTAAAATTTGTTTAAAAATATTTGTAGAAAATATATTTAATAAAAATATCAATTTTAGTAAAATTAATATCATAAGATTCATACCAAAAATAAATTTTTGTTTCAATTTAAAGAAGAACAATATTTATCTATTTTGACAAAAAGTATGACTAAATTGAATTTAAAAAATAAATGTAGAAACCAAATTAGGACTTTGCCCACATGGGACTGCCATATCACTCTGCTACTGTCATGTTACACTACCATGCAAAGTGGTACAACTTGAAGTGACATGTGTCAAAACAAAATTCCAAAACAAAAAATTAAGAAAAAGTAAAAAATTAAAACAAAGTACAAATGGAGACGTTACAGTAGCTTTAATACCGTTTGTGAAAAATTATCGACAAGGACCAAACTAAATCATTTTAAAAAAATTAGAACCAAATTGAATCAAATTAAAAGGTCATGATCAAATTAAGACAAAAAAAACTTGAGGTCCGACTTGACACTTTTCAACAAATACAAGCAGCAAAGTATAATTAAACCTTAAGAATATTACTATAAGAAATTATTTAACTACCTATAGAATTTTATTGACGAAAATAAATATATCGAAAAATTGGTAGATAATCTAGAATAATTAGTATTGACGAATCTTTTCGTCAATACATTGGCACCACATTTCTCTCATTGAGTTTTGGCCATTTCATGGTAAATTTGTCAATAAAATAAAATTTTGGTTACTAACAAAAAAAATTGTCGATAAATCCTTGGATAGATTGGGTGTCAAATTTCGTGCCAAATCTAGAATAAGTTTACAAATTAATTAGAGATGTATGAGAAAAATAAGAGTAGAAGGAGAAGAAGGAAAATAAGAAGAATAATATAAAAATATTAAAGAAAAAGAAGAAGGAAGGAGGAGGAGGAAGAACCAAGTCGCGATATTTATTGACGAATTTTGTCAAAAAAATTGTGCAAGCAATTTACCATTTGGTTAAATAAAAATTATTATTTAACATTTGGTTAACAAAAAATATTTGTTGTATTTATTCAGAAATATTATTAATTTCAAGAAACTGTTAACAGGTATTCTAAATATATGTGTTAAGAGATAAAAAAAGGTGTCTTTATTAGAATACAAACAAAACATGTTTTTCTATATTTTTTTCATATAATTTTACATATATATTGTTAAATTTCTTGAAGAACGTCCTTCTTATTAAAACATCCTATAGTTTATGAGGAATGATGATCTATTACAGGAAAAAAAGTGGAATATAAGACAATGATAAAAACAACGACAAGAAAACGAAAGACATTTTGGCGAGTGTGGTGGGTTTTTCTACCAAATTGCCTCGTCGTATTAACATTTTCTTCTTGGATGTTTGCCAACACGCTTTACTTTGCTTCTCTTTGTTACTTGTCTCTAATGTACGATTAATTCATTAATTAGGAATTAGGACGATAAACTTCTCAATTTTCTTCTTTATTATACATACGTGTATTTGTACTGTACTTTTGACCTCACGTGTCTACATTTTTATGTCACTCAAGCAAACAAATACTTCCTCTAACACACTTGTTTTCGTGTCTCTTCTTTAGCAATGACAAGTGATGAAGTTTCATTAGTCATGAATGTTGTCAAATCGAGTCGATTTAATTAATGTAAATCGCACAACTTAATATACTTTAGTAATCTACATATCGCCCATACTTTAATTAGTATGTGCTTATAAAATTATAATACTTTTTTGTTCACTCCAAGATGTTATATTATTAAACTCTTTATAAAGTTATTAGGTTTAGATTAATTTAAAATGTGTAACCTTTGTTATCATGCTTTCACACACTCGTTAAAAAAGTGTATCAAATAAAAACACTTTCTTATTGAGAGCAGAAAAGGTATGCATAATAGTCAACATTAAAAGAGAAAACGGTGGTTATTTTAAATAGTCACAAATATTTTTTAATTTTAATCAATTCAAATTCTTTTAGATTGAATCAATTTATTTTTTTAAAATTATGCTAACTAAATAGTAAAATGAAAAAAAAAAATTAAACAGATTCAAACTCATCGACAAGTATTTCACGCACACGTTTCAAATATTTAACTTATATAAAACACGATGAGTTCTTTTATAAAATTATGTTGGGAATAACATTAGAGGCAGATGAGATAATAATCTTTATAATGGACGGCATGCTTTTTAAACCGTTGACCGTGTGTATTTGTTTTTTTTTTTAATCAGCAAAGATAAAAGTTTTATGTATATTGAAGTATTTAGGAAATCCCAACTCGTATACAAAAATATTTTACAAAGTTTTCTATCATTTCTTCCTTTTATATAGAAGTTGATTGGTTGATGTTAAAGGAAGAATAACAAAGCTTAGAAAGCTAAATTAGTATGTAGAAGCTCCTAATTAACAAAGTCATTTGTCTTATTCATTTAATTTTAGAACCTGACATTGATATTATCATAAACAATGTAAGATTTTTAATACAACTTTTTATTGAATTTATTAACGTATTATTCGTGAGAATTGATGTAACTGAGAGTTAGGTTCTAAAACAAAAAAGAAAGATTCATTCAATTTTATAAGAGGTCCATTTTTTCTAATTCTAGAATATTTTATTAAGAATGGATATACAACTTTTTATAGAATATATTAATTTATTATTCCTGAGAAATTACCTAATCGAGAGTTTGGTTTTAAAACAAATAAGAGAGATTCATACTCAATTTTATAAGAGGTTTACTTCTAGAAATTAGAATGTTTGGTTCAATTTCTTATGATCTTGTATAGTGATTTTGAAAGTTTATGTGTTTCAATTTTGCATCGTAACCCTTTCTGCCTTTTGCTGATGATGTTGTTAATGAATTATTGGCATAAGAAATTAGACTTCATATTCATAATGATCCCAATACCAGTTCTTCTTCTGCTCCATTTGTTTTTGCAACTTCAAACAAGTTTTTTATTGGATATGACCAAAAACAACATGTTTGTAAAGTTGTTTTTGATGAGTGTTCGTACTACAAATAAAAGAATCATTGTAAATATCAGTGTCCTTTGTTGCTAAATAAAGCTAGACCTCAACAACAATCTTCACAACAACATCATTGAATATAATGTGTATTTTTCTCCATCTGATTGTTTTGTATAGGATCGCACATCTCATAAGGTGATTGAGATAGGTCGTAGGCAAGGTAGACTCTTTGTCTTGAATCAGTTCTAGGAGTCCGTAGTTGTAGCCTATAGTGTGGATTTATTTTCGTTTCATTTATCTTCTTCTTATTAAGCTTTTTATTGTGGCATTCTTGTTTAGGTCATGTGTCTGCATCTCGTTTAAAGTTTTTAGCATGAGTCTTTGGTACTTTTGACAATCATGATACTTCTTATTGTAGTGGTTTGTAAATTGACAAAATTTTTTGTTTTACCTTCTAATAAAAGTATTTCTTCTATTCTTATTCATTTTGATCTCGTGTAATCTAATGTGTGAAGGACCTTCTCCTATATCTACCAAAGGAGGTTCTAGATATTATGTTTATTTTATTTATGATTTTACTTGTTTCACATGGATCTATCTTATGAAACGTCAGTCTGATTATCTCACGATTTTCAAAAATTTTAATGTTTTGGTAAAGACTCAACACTTTGCTACCTTAAAAACATTTCGTTGTAACTTGGCGGTGAATACACTTCTAATGATTTTACCACTTGCATCCACACTTCTCAACACTCGTCATCATCTTCTATTTTATTCCTTCGACTCTACAAATTGCAAATATATTTACTAAGTCGCATTCTATTTTACGCTTTTGCTTTTTATTTAACAAGCTCTCAATGTGTTTAACCGTAACCCTGTCCCTTTGAGGGAATGTTAACATAAGTCCATTTTCTTGTGACTTTTAAGGTTAGTTTTATGTGTATATATAACATATCTCTTGTAACATTTCAATACATTATTAATAATACACTATCTCCTTCGTATATTTCTTTATTTTCTATCCTTACGGTTGGCTTATTCCAGATGAAGAGAGGTGTAATAAAATTGATGAAAAGTGATAATTTTGCATAGAAAAAGTATTGAAGAAATGAGAGGGAAAGAGGTTGGGTTGGTTTGTGATGGTTGATGGCAAAGGTGGTTTGGGAGAGGAAAAGTAAATGAGTGAATGAATGGAAGAGGAAAGTGACGTGCGCCGACTAGCTTACTTTAACCCATTCCTCATCTTTCACTAGAACTGCACTTTTGGCAGCTTGTATTGTACACCCAAATGTCCATTTTCTCTTCCCCCACTTTCATTATTCCTCATTCATACTTATGTGACATCATTGCATTGCACTACGTACACTTCCATCATTTCTTCATTCCTTTTATTTTTTCAAACTTCCCCAAACAACCATAATCAATCTCTTTAATCACTCTTTGCTACTCATTTTCACAGCCCAAGAGATATACACACACAGAGAGAGAAAGAGAAAGCATAGCATTCCCTTTTTCGGATGGTACTGACAAAAACTGTGCGTTTGTTTTTAGGGAAAGGTCATCATGGTTTGTAAGCCACACATCACATAGGGAACATGCAACATATCTCATGTTGGAAAACACACAAGGCTCCCATTACACACACACACACACACCATACACACCAAAACGAAATTGAGTTACCAAAGCTACACAACAACACTATGCAGCAAAATTCATCTCTCTGCGCTCTATCTCCACCTTCAGTTTTTGACAGTTTATCTGAAAAGGACATCAAATTCATAACAGGTTGAATGTCCCTCCTCACTCTCCTGACATTTTTTCTGCTTCTCCCTTTTCATTCTTCTCCTCTATTATTACGCTTACGTAATCTCATACATCTTTCTACTTTCTATTCTTTTGCTCTTCTCAATCATCGCATACCATTCACGGCGCTTTCACAACCACCCACACCATTAAATACCTGCTTATCATATTAAAGACTAATCTTATTTTCATTTCACTTTCTTTATATACACAACCTCTTTTTCTCCTTTTAATCGTAAAACAAACGTATAAAGCTCAGTGTAGGACTAATATTACTTATAAATGTTTCATATAATACACTAACATATATACCATATTAAAAATTTCATTTTAAGACAAGATTATTCACTGCTTATTTGTCAATATTTTAATTAATGAAATTTCAATAAACAAATTACTCGTACGGTGTCCAAGGTGTTCAGTGATTTTCTTGTGTTGATTTGATTGTTTATTTATATATGTACATTATTATATATCAATATTATTGCGAACGTTATTATAAAAACATGATGTTTTGTTTTGGTCTCATTGAATGCTGTTTGACCATGGTTATATTAGGTGTTTTCCAAGAAAGAACAAGACAGAAACCACCCTCAAAATACATCAAGACTATAGGTGCGTGTATCAAAAAGAATATGCATGTATAATTTAAATAATATCTATCTGAATGATCACGTGTTCGTCATCTATCTTGAGAGACTGAGGAAATTAATTATAGTTTGTAGGAATTCATACTAAATATTTATATTCAGTCAAACTAAACAAGAACTCTACTCATTGACTGTCAGATCAGATGATTAAGGTGGAGATTTTTTAAAAGAAACAGCCATGTCTTCCACTTGAGTTGAGACATATACAACAGTTCCGAGTTTGATCTTCTTTGTGGCCTTCAATTTTTATCACTTGGCTTGTATCAAACTGATATTTTCCTAACCTTGGATCGATCATTCAAATGGGTACAAACTAGAAAGAAACACTCCTCTTCTCCCCCACAAAAGAAAACAAACAAAATAGAACCATTGCAACCTTAAAAAATGCAACCAAATTAGAACATCTAAATTAACAAATATAAGATCCTTGAGATACAGAATAGAAGAAAAAAACAGCTTATATATGGGTTAAAAATATAACTAGTGCAGGAAGTTAAACAAATTCGAAGTTACAGACTCGCAGATCTGCCAATATTTGGAAAATTGCACCGAACAACATAATTAGTGCCCCAATCGTAATTCCAAATCCAACTTCTCTGGTTGTTTAAGAAACCCTATTCCCAACTCCAGCTTGATGCTATGCTCATTACTCTTACAAACCTTGCATTCCTCCCCCATTGCACAACCTTGTACTTCTTCGACTCCCAAACCAATCTCTTTGTTCTTACAAATCTTAATTTCCTCACTTTCCCGAGGAACCGAGAGAGGAAGAAACTGGGAAGATGCGAGTGTTGGTTTCTTGTCTCCATTGAGAGAAACCGGAGGGGTCAGTGAAAACGACAAAGTCAAAGAAGGGCTATAAAGTGGAGAACAATGAGCACAATTCAAAAGGTCGGTGTTAGATAGACACGACGATGGAGAAGAGGGTGAAAGATGAGTGGAGTTTGGCATAATGCTAGGGTTAGGTTTAGGACACTCAGAAAGCCATGATGATGAGGGTAAGGAAGATCTCAACCTTGCCCTATCCCTTCTGTGAACATTCATGTGGCCACCCAAGGCTTGAGCAGACTTGAACTCTCTTTTACAAAAGCTACAAGCATAGTTTCTCGCAGGCCATGAACTTCCCCATGAATGCTCCTCAAAGCCAAACCTATCCCCTTTATCCGTGTTTCTGGTGAGATAGTTTCCTTCCATGGAACTCTTTGTCTTGTTCTGTCAAAAATGTAACCTGCAGAAAGAAAGAAAATCAAACATAGTATTGAAAAAATTGACTTTGTTATATGGATCTAGGTAGTTCTTACTTAGTTGTTAGGAGTTCAAAGGTGGTGAATAGAGTGATCCATAAATATGGTGATGTTGAAGCTGAGGTTGATATATAGTCTGAGGCAGAAAGTGAAGATCTTTCTCAGCAGGCGTACTTCATCTGCCACCGTCTCTGCAGGTACTGTATTTGGATATTTGTTTGCAAGTATAATGGAGAAGCTGTGTGAAAGTGGTATTCTCTTTTGCCTTAACCTGGTAAACTCTTGCAAATAATGCTTATACTATATCACACTCTATCTAGTGCCTTTCACCAGAATTTGACTTCTAGAAAACATATACTACTGAATCATCCTACACCATGTACCTATGCTAGTTTAGCCCGCCACACAGACATAGCTTTATTCTTTGCCGTTGATCTGTTAAAAAATTTTAAATTCGGAATAAAAGAGAAAAATGGGTGTTCATTAATCTCTTTCTGGTTAGGGGCAATGGAGTTATTCTATCATAAACTAAAACCACAGTTTGTCAAATATATGTATCACAAATAGATCATCAATTAAAATTGGTGTTAACAAACAGATGATAATGACTAATTAAGAAGGTGCGATTCATGCTTCACAATCTTTAATTTCTAGGTTAAATATTTAATTACGAGTCTTTTTTTTTATTTTATTTGTAAGTCACCGCATAGAAGCTCTTGAGAGAGATTTGGTCTATGATGCTAGTACCATTGAAATTACGGTTACGATTTTACTTTTGAAAGATATTTCAAAATATTAAAGAAAAAAATATATTACCCTTCATGTCTTAGATTTATAGAAGGAAGGAGTTTCACCCGAAAGACTTATCTGAAATTCTTGCGAAAAAGATTTTCAATACAAGGAATATATTTTGGGAGAGACACAACTCTAATAAAACTTGAGCCCAACCACATAAATTATTAACACCACTTTTAATTAAAAATTTTAAAATAATAAATTAATAAATTTTTATTCTTATATAATGTTCTACTTTCTTATTTTTATATGATATAAATCTTTGAATAATAAAAAAATAGTAAGCTAAAGATAAAGATTGGTATGCATATAATTTTGTTTACAGTTGACCGATATTTAACCTAAATTAATAATGTATAAAATAGGATATATAGTAATCATATTAATTTAAATTATCGTTATGGATACCCTTGCTTTCTCAACTTACATATATTTGATTACTTAATTAAAGTGTCAAATCACTATATTTCTAATCACACTAACCTGCATGAAAGTTGATTTAACAATACATATCGCAAGCAAAGGGACAAAGACCCTTCTCTCGAGTTTGTTACTCGCGATAAAATAAAATATTAGGATTAAGTACACATATAGTTTCAATTTTTTTTTTCTTTATGCTTGAAACTCGTCTATTTTAGTTCATATATATCATTTTAATTCTTATACATTTTTTAGTTTCTTAGTTTATGAAGATTAAACAATTATAAATAACATGTTTAAAACTTGAAAAATAGTATATAAGAATTAAAAGAACAACTATAAGAGCCAAATAATAGTTTAACATAATACAGTTTAATATTGAATCAAACTTTATTCATATCTTTTAATAACAGTATTATACATTATATTAACCGAGGATTAAGTCAGTATAGATCATTAATATACATATTAAATAACCTTGACGTAACTCTTATCTATCAATGGATAACCTTTCTTGTTGTAACCAAGCTATCGCGAATCAGTAATGGAAAAGTGTACTGAATAATAAAATCAGTAAAACAAATTATAGTAATCCTTTTATAGGCTATAACTTTCAACTTTCAAAAATACATTTAAAAATACTACTTAAAAAAAAATATTTTGTGTCAATTTTATTTTAAACTTTTATTCATAAAAAATACTTACAAAATTTGTTATGAAAAAAAAAATTACAAGAAATTATTACCATTTCTTTACAAGATATTTTGTATGAAACATTTTTCCTACCAAATTTTATAAAAAATACTTACAAATTTATAATTTTATACGAAATAATTATCAATAAAAGAATCATTTGTCAATTAAAAATTTAAAATAAAATAGTAAAAAAATTATCTCTTCTTGCAAAATTTTTTAACAATTAATTTTTTTAACAAATTTATAAAAAATCTCATAAAATATGAAAATTTTAAATGTAACTAATAAAACAAGTGAATGCACAATATTATTGAAAAAAAAAATGTTTCAGGTGGACACTATATTAATTGAATAAATGGAAAATGGAGAGAGAGAAAATAGACTAGATTTTTTGTTTAAAAAAAATCCTGTGAAGCTTGATTGGTGATCATTATTTCCAATAGATGTCCTATTAGTTATTCAAATATAAAAGAAAAAAATGCCAGAATTGGAACAAATCACGTTGGATGACTATTCGATATTTTGATGATAATATTGATTGTAAATTTAAGTATTTAATGATAACAAATTAGATAAATTCAAGTAGTGTAATGTTATGAAGTTTGTATCTCGGCCATATAATTCATAAACATATGAAATATGTACAATCTTATCTTATATGCTCGTGTTAGCTTTAGACCGATTTTAACTTAGATCGATACAAATTTATAACTAATTTTTAAATTACATTTTGCATTAAAGTGGTTTAAAAAAATAAAATGTAGTTTGCAAATATTAAAGTAGTTTTATAATGTCTCCATGTTAAAAAAATAAAAATAAAAATATAAAAAATTAAAATAATTTATAATTCTTATTTATTGTGTGAATGAAGGGATGAGTGTGAGTGAGAGCACGGGGAGAAGTGTGCAAATGAAAATATGTATGGATGGAATATGAGTGTGAAATAAGGATATGAATTTGAACAAAGGAGACGAGTGTGGGTAAAAAAAGATCAATGTGGATAAAGATATGAGTGTGAGAAAATTTATAAATGTTAATAAAAAAAATTAGTATGAATGAAATTTATATAAAAAATAAGAACGAATGAGTGACAAAAATTGTGATGTTTGTAAAAAAGGAAAGGAAGTTAAGCATTTTTTCAAATATAAAAATGTTTTATCTACTCAAAATCCTCTTAAACTAGTATTCGTATGAATTATTTGACCATTCTTAGGCTAAAACTATTGGTTGAAATTACTATGCATCAATCTTGGTTGATAACTTTTCTAGTACTTGCATATTTTTCTTGCATCAAAGAATAAAAATTTCAAGTCTTTAATAACTTTCTCAAGGTTATTGAAAATGAAAAAAATATTTAAAAATCAAATTTTTAAGAAGTGATCATGAAGAAAAATTTTAAAATGAGTTTTTTTTTAATTTTTTTGTGAAAATAATGGAATATTACATTTTTTTTTTACTTTTAATACACCGATAGAATGGTCTTTTCGAAAGAAAAATTAGATATTTGAAAAAATTAGCAAGAACAATATTAAATGAAAGTAATTTATCTAAATATTTCCGAAGACATGTAATAAGTACACATATTATGTTCTTAATAGAATTCTCATTATGCCTATTTTGCAACTTCCCTTTGAGATTTTCAACTATACGAAAAGAAAAAAAAAATGAAAAGAAATAAGATTTCTCATTTGAAGGTTTTTGGACTATAAATGCTTTTTAAATATTTCAAAATAAAATGTTGGTAAATTTGACTTAAAGGTAGATGAACCTGTATAGAGTTTTTAATAAAATGACTTTAGTAATGGAAAAACTTAATCACGTTTGTCGAAACAAACCATGAGATAAAATTTAGAGTGAAAAGAATCTTTTCTTAATCTTGATAATATAGGATAAATAGACAAGTCAAAAGAATATTTTCCCAATTATTAAAGAAAAGTAAAATGATATATTGGAAGTTAGTATACACTTCCAAAGAAATGGAGAACTTTATAAAAATCTTTCCATTAATTAACCATGTTATTGAAGGTGTATCTGAGAATTTAAAAAAAACAAAGGAAAAAGGTAAGTAATTTATGTTTGCATGTGGCCAATAATTCTCAAATAACAAATATTTCTAAATTAATATTTATGGATGAGAAGTGGTTTTTGGCTATGCAAGAAGAATTACATCCATTTGAAACAAATCAAGTATATGAGATCTTGGCCTAGAACAAATGTTACTAGTAATAAGTGGATGTTTAAAAATAAGCTTGATGAAGATGGTGAAAACTTGTTTTTATATCTAGTTGAACAACCAAGAAAACTTGAAGCCACCAAAATTCTACTTGTTTTTATATCTAGTAAGGAATTTAAATTATTTTTACACTAATAAATGGTGAATATTTTAAGTCAATAATATGTGTTCTATAAATATTAAAATACACTTCCATATTAAAAAAAAAAAAAA
>Ga0099823_1002284_pt1 | contig 17127 bp, 5 predicted proteins | sample CowpearedBW_FD_76831 | JGI IMG/M metagenome (GOLD analysis project Ga0099823, IMG submission 76831) | Root nodule microbial communities of legume samples collected from California, USA - Cow pea red BW | ecosystem: Host-associated > Plants > Roots > Nodule | place: USA: California | collected...
AAAAACTTATTCCGTATTATACAACAAGTTAAAGAATAAGAAACCACTTTGTGTTTATTATGAAATATTTTAAAAGTCTTTTAAATCTTTTAGATATTAAAATATTACAACAAGTTAACTTAGGTCCTTATTATAGCTTGCCTTCGGTTATTTAAGTAGTACGATTTTCTCCCAAATTAACTATTTTTTTTATATGAAAATATGAACAGTAATTCGACTAGGGAAAAGAGAGTGAAATTGGGCATTATAGATGGTGTTTATTAACTTCATATTTTTAGATAACATTTACACAAAAAAGGAAATCATAAAAGTGAATTTATTCAATTTAATTTGTTTCCAATTGGTTCGGAATATATTTGATATTGTATTGAAACCAATTAATGTTTGGACCGAAAGACTTTGATATTAAATTAATGTAATCCAGCAAACATTCTTATTTGTAAATGAAGAAGCAACTTTTACCACTTAAAACTTAACATAGTTGACAAAAAATTTGGTCTCTTTATGTGATTTTTAGTAGAATGTATAGTAAGACATCATTTGAAAAGTTAAATATGATACTTGGTAATTATCTGGAAAAGTAGGAAGTGAAATAACAAGACCATTTCTGGAGCAAAGAAATCCATAATAAGAAATAAGGAAAATGATAACAAAAAACAAAATAAGTAACTACTTTTGCTTTTTAAGCAAGTGGTGATGTGAAGTTTCTACCCTAAAAAATACCCCAAACATGACAGTAGAACTAAATAGCAGTATCAGATAAAATGAGAAAACATAATAGAAACCAATTTTGGACAAGAGACTTGGACAAGAGAATGAGGCAACAAACGTACCAAGATCTTGAGATAAAAACGAAAACTAAAATCGTGTTATAATTTAGGTAAAAAAAACATAATTAACCCTTATTTCATTTCATGTCCTTTTTCCCATAAATCAATTCATGATTTAAACGAAGCCAATTCAATTATTAACTTTCTTTGGTACAGCGTTAACATTTTTGTTTATATTGGAAATACAAAATGGAAGTCTTTATCCCATTTCTTGAAGTTGTTTATTTCTTCAAACAAATACAATGTAAAGAAAGGTTAAAAATAGAAAGAAAAACTACAAAATCTTATAAACAATCCATCCAATCAAAGATGTTTGCTCCTAAGGAATGCCACATGATTGCTGCTTTCTTGTTCTGTATGCTTCCCTTTTAAGTGAAGAACTTCCGTAATTTCCTTATATATATCTTTGCAGTATATTCACAAGAAAACTAACTCTTTAGAGTCACCGACTCTGATTATGCAACAACACCTTAAAGAATGACCATCCTTTCTTTTACACTAACAAGCTCGTAATTTGCCAGAACCATGTTGAAAACAGTATAATACACTTTGATATGAAGAAGCCGAATGAAGAAATGCCAAGCCCTTCTAGGACTGGGGAACAATGGTGCCAACATATCCAAATGCCATAATGAAGAAGGCAAGAGATTGGATAAAGAGGAAGATGAAGAAGTGGTTTTTCCCGAACATAACATCATAGCACCCACAAAAGAAGAGGTAGAATGCGACACCAAGTTCTAACAAGTGAATCCTAATCATATTTCAACACAAAAACAACATAGTAAGCAACTCGATATCATACAACATTAAGTTATCAAACACGTGAAGAAAAAATACTCATTCATGCATACCTGTCTCCAATCTTGAATCGAGGCTTTTTAGGTGCTTTACCTCCTGCTTTAGCCTTCAAAGCATCACCTAGTTTTTCTGTGACAACCCATTCGTTCACTCGACTAGCCTCTAGTAGACCAATAATCGTTGCCTTGGTTCTATGCAGGGACATAACATTCTCAAAGAGAATCCAGAACACCAGCAAATGGAGTGACCTGAAACACAGAAAACACAAGCAATAAAGTCAACAATGTTTACTTGAAAAACAAGTTTCTTTCTTTTAAACTCTGTTGATTTGAGCATAGAGCTAAACTTGGGAGAAATCAAAACCTTGGAGTTCCAACTGCGTTTAGAATAGTGATAACAGAAGGGATATAGACAGCTCCCCACTTTGGGACCACAACCTCAGGCACCAAAACTGTTGCAGGCAACACAATGCAGTAGAACACAAAGGTGTTGATGTGTGCTACGACCTTCCGAACAAAGAAGAAGCTGTATATCACGTGTATTTTCTTCCACAATGACACTTTCTGCAATGCACATACATATGAATTTGGAAGTAGTCAACAAATGTTGTCCTGTTTCTGCATATTCACGATTATTCAAGCAAACAAAACAAACTAACCTTGTTGTTTATGATCTCCAAGACCATTTTTCTAAAAAGATTGGCTGGACCACAAGACCAACGGTGCTGCTGGTAACGGTAGGCCTTGAGAGTGCTTGGCAATTCATTTTTAACCTGTCAGAATAAAATTGACATCACATCACATACACAGCATAAACATGAACTGAAGTAGAAGTTAATCATCACTAAAACATGAATTCTCACAACACAACCATGATGTTTTGTATGTTTAAAGTGGATTTAACTGTTCTTAAGTTTGGAGTAACCGAACCTTCAAGTCAGACAAGTATAAGAATTTCCATCCTTTGAGACTGGCTCGCACTGCCAAGTCCATATCTTCCACTGTGGTCCTATCCTTCCATCCACCAGCCTCATTCAATGCAGATATTCTCCACACTCCCGCAGTCCCTAATGCATTTTTAAAGAGTACAAAAAAATTGACTAAACCTTCCTGCTACATGAAAACAAGACCTAGCTTCCACTATTGCACAAAAGTCCCTGTTGTCTTTTTGTTTCTTAGGAGAAAAATGGCAGATATAAAGGTGGAAAATTTTGGCATCATATTACCGTTGAATCCAAAGAAGGCGTAAGTGGAAGACCCCACTTCTTGTTCCACAGTAAAATGGTAATCCAATGACATCTCTTGCATTCTGGTCATCAAACATTCATCGGAATTCACTGGAATCACAGAATAAAATATACATAAATAAATAAATTGCTTCCTTAGCTGGCATGAAATTTGCAGTGGCATTATGTAAATAAATTGATTTTGCAGGAGTTAAAAAGAGATCCGGTTGTCGGTTAGTAGAGATAGACAGTGACTACGAAATAAGGTCCACCATTAAATTTGCACATGCAACTGCCGGAAGGAGCAGAAGACAAGTAAGGGGGGAAAAAATGGAAGATGAAGTAGCACAATAAGAACAATGATGACAACAACAACCACAATAATATCACAAACGGTGTTGTTTCTTGCAAGACAGAAATGCCCTTTCAACTATACATATACATGCAGTGCAGCTTTCAAGTATTGCCCTCCTATCTGGTAGCAGAAATCAGCAATAATAATATTTGGACCCCTCAAATATTCAATTTACTAGCTAAAAACAAAATAATCACCGCAGAAAAAGAAAAAAATCGGTACTGTTCACACCCGAAACTACTCTTTATGTCACTGGAGTATGGTATGGCCCTTCACCAGTTCACATTTTAGAATTTATAGCATTCACCAGTAGAGCACACATTTTTCTAAAACATTATCATCTTTTTTTTTGTTTTATTTTCTATCAGTATTATAAGATCACATGCATTTTTTTATTTCTAGAAACAAAAATGTACTTTTGGTTAATCATATGGGTGGTTTAATCGAGTCTTTGTAATCATTGTTGTTTCATGAAAATTATATACAGCATGTTGCAGAATACACGCATGTATAGGGCAAGTAAAACTAAGTACATGAAGAAAAAGATGTCAAATACTAACTTTTGAGACTCGGATAAGTGAAATTTGGTGATTGTTTCAACATTCTATTTTGACCTTCTTAGTTACTTACTAATCCAGTCAAAGATCCATTTTACCTCTAAATTTAAATTACCCTTTTCCGCATTAAGCAGTGGTCCAACGTTTTATCAGACTTTTCGGCCACACAATGACACAACCAAACCCTATTCAGCCATAAATGAATTCATTAGCCAGGACAATATATACGTGACAACCATTATTATATCATGGTTAATCATCTAACAGTTCATAGATGACTTTTCATGACAGACTGTCCCAAAAAATAATGTAAAGTTTAGAGGTTTACCAATCTGCCATTCCCACCTTTTTCCACAACACGGGACAAAACTCAAAAGAAATCAAAGCCACGGAAAATGCAACTAAAAGAAAGAAAAAGAAAAAGGAAAGGAGAAGGAACACTTGCTCCCTGTAGTCTGCATTATAGTTTTTGGAGGCGAGTAGAAACAGTGAGCCCCACAGACACAAAGAAGTGAAAAAAACGATAGGAAAAGGAATACGTGGCTTAAATCAAAGGCAACCACGAAAGTTGAAGCATTTGTACACGGTCGTTCAACCACAAAATGGGACCTACCTCACCCCAACCAAACGAACAAACTAGTTCTTGAAAACAAGTTCAAAACAAAAAACCCACCGACAGTTTTTAAGAGCAAGTTCTGATTTTAGGATTCGCTGTCTAATCTAAGATACTAGTCTAGATTAATGCAACTAAAGCCGCCATCAAGGAAACCAGAAACCTAAATTAAGCAAGGGTTGTTGTCCCTGTGATCGCTGATGTTGAATGTTAGGAGTTAATTAAGAAAGACTCAACTCAACATTAAAACAAAATTAATAGATTACCAAATTTCCACCGCGCTTGAATGAGGGCTAGTTCGGGATTGTGCACTAAGAATGGGACGGTGCGCCACAAGAAATCAGGCTCTGGTTGAAAATCAGCGTCAAAGATTGCAACACAGTCACATTGTTTCACGTAGCTACGCTTCATGCCTTCTTTGAGAGCCCCTGCTTTGTACCCATTCCTGTTGTCTCTAACCTCGTACTTTATGTTCACCCCTTTGCTTGCCCATCTTTGACATTCAAGCTGCACCATTTCCTGCGTTTGTCAAGTCACCACAAATGTTTCAGAATGCCGCAAAGAACAATCACATCATTTGAGTATGTCCAATCCAGGCTTTGTACGTTCCCGGGATAGTACATCATTCACATGGAATGGAACTAACACCGGTAACTAACCATGATGAGTTTTAATGCGCTAACCTTGATTGTTGGGTCAGTGGAGTCATCAAGGATTTGTATGATGATCCTATCCGAAGGCCAAGAAAGCCCACACGCAGCTCCAATTGAGAGCTGATAAACCTGCATTTAGAACCAAGGAAAATTAACTAAGATCGAGGCTAAAAAGTCAAAAGTTTTGCACTTGATAACAAGTGTTAAAAGTGGTGAAAAAAAGAGGTAAGTACTGTGTAGTATGCACCTCTCTTTCGTTGTACATGGGGACTTGAACGAGAACCATTGGGTAAGAAGAGTTTCCCAACTCTATGTCGTCCTTCATTGGCTCCCATTTGTAACGTTTCTCGGGCTTTCTCCCGAACAACTTCACCAGAGTTATGACAACGCCCATGTAGACCCTCTCAATGAACATCATCACCGACATGATCAGGCACAGAAACACTGCTAGTCTCAGCAACGGGACAATCAATGGCGCTTTGATTTGATTCCAAACCAATGCAAGCTGTGTGGTGAGGTCATCTTTGGCCCCTTGGAACGCGTCAGGGATAATGGTACTGGAAGGAAAACGATCCATTGGAACCGTTTTGATGTCAGAAGAAGAAAAGAGAGTGATGAGTAATGGGAAGCAAAGCTAGGCCAAGCTCAGGGTGTGAGTGGTAGATCCAAAAGGGCTTAAAAGAATCACTTCAATGGAATATTTTTCTTTTGGTGATTGTTGTTTTGCTTCTTGGCCACGCAAAACAAAGGAAGCAGAGCTGGAATGTCAGTCACTCTAGCACAAACACTCCACACAAAGAAAGCTAGAGATAAAAGGATAACATGCCAGATCTCAAAACACTTTTTTTTTTTTTCTTTCCTTTTTGCTTTTAACAAGCTCTATGTACCAATGAGTGATTCTCCTGAAATGGGAGGCCACAAGAGTTGTGAAAAATCCTGTTTTGCTTCGGCAATCAAACCAGGAGAGAAGTAGAACACCGCATGTACGAAATGCAGAATCAGAGAAGAAATAGAAGGTGAAAGAAAAAGAAGAAAAGCAAGTAAAAAAACAGAAAAAAGACAGAAAATGGAGAAAGAAGAAGTAAGGAAGGAGAATGGGAGAGAATGTTTTTATTTTTGTTTTTAGAGGTTCTCTTCTCTTCTTTGTGTGGGTGCTTTGATTCTCTCTCTTGAATGGGTTTTTATAACGTTTAGTGTTAAGGCTGAGTGTTAGTAGTAAGTTGTGGAGGCAGAAGAAGGAGTGCGTGGCTTATATATAAAATAAGCAACACCTTGGCAAGGTAGGGTGGTAATATCAAAATACAAAGATTATGGAAATCACACGAGTTTACAACGTTATAATCATTTGCCTTAATTTTCCCGGCACATGACATTTCATTCTCTTTATTTCTTTAGTCACTATTTCAACTAATACCATTCGGAGCCCCGTCCTTGCACATGAGCATTTTTTTTTGTCTTTATATTTTAAATATTTTAAATTTCTATTTAAATACAATAACAACTATATTGTTATGATATGTTGAGAATGATTTTTTATACCATGATTATATTCAAGAATATATTTTTAATATTATATAAACAAATTCCTAAATTTATTCTTTTAAAATTTTGGATTGAGAATAGTTGTTTCTTTATGTAATTTGAACTTATATTTCACTATGGTTAACTTTTCTCGATATATTCTTCTCCAAAATGAAGGAATTCGTATTTGAATATATGTTAAACGGTAATTATAATTTAAACATGTGCTTTTTTTAAGTACACTACATAATTCTATATCTAAAATATAATTATATTAAATTTGAAAAATACAGGGTTATATATTTGACATTTTAATATTGCAATACATTACATTTTTAGATATTGTCATATAAATTTCATGGTAAGTAATTAGGTTGTGTATTTTATTTCACAACTACATTCTTATTGAATATAAACACTTAAAACTAAAGTTTGTAACAGGATTGTATTTTTCACATAGCTCACTCTTTAGATGCTAATTTACCTTTAAAGTAATATTTTTAGGAAAGAACGCTTCCTAGTTTTTATCAGGTTTTTCACAGAATATTCTCCTGCAAAAGTGATAATATAATTTCTAAATTAAAATGGAAAATTTACTAAAAATATCACATTACTCTATCAAATAATTTTATGAAGCTAACAAATCAGATATTTTAGTAAAAATCACATTTTTTTATAAAAGTTATATAAATATACTTTATGAATAATTCCATCAAGCATAATTTTTCTTCGGTATAATATCAAGAAAATTAAATATGTGCATTGCAATTATAATATTTTCATTTTTTTTTAAATTCTATTACACTAACTTCCAACCTCGCGTTATTAAATAAGATAGAGGTACAGTTGACTATTATTGAATACACATAACTGCAACTTAAATAAAAAGTAAAAAATAATTACGTTAATTTAAATGAGAACATCTGTATCTAACTGAAATAAAAAAGATTTGTTACTATAAAATGACTAAATAAATAACCAGTCCATTTAATATTTAAAAAAAATATTTAGAAGAATATTTTTATTACTATGCCATACACATAGCAATCAATGATGTATATGATACTATCTCTGTCCTGTAATCATGTGACAACCTTAAAATATAACTAGTTTGTTTATGTTTTATGTTTTGGTTTTGAATGAAGTATAAAATTGTATATTTTATCCATCTCAATTAAAGTAATAGAAATTAATATTATTTAAAATTTTAAATACAATATTCCTATTGTTTTTATATGTACGAAAAATTTATTAATCTGCACTCTTTAGAGAATGAAGAAAAAGGTATTATTTTCCTTTAATTTTTAAATTGGTGTTTCATTCCTCTAATTTTTAAAAATATATGATTATAATTATTTCTATACTTAAATTTATCATTTAACCACAGTTTTTAATCCTTCTATGAGAAAATACTAAATTTACATATATGTATTTTTAAAATCTTGAAGGACGAAATTATTGATTTGAATAAACAAAACCCAAAATCAAGTTTATTTTTTATTTTTTTTTTAAATCATGGATAAAAAGCCTATTTCCCCTAAAACAAAAGTAGTGGTTTCAAATATAACAATGAGTTATGATAACAAATGACACCATAAAGGTCGTAATGTTGCCTTCCATACCTATTAAACATGGATTTAGAAGTCACTTTGTAATAAAAATTTAATTAGTTAAAATCATTAAACAATAAAAAATTAAAATGACATTATTATGGATAAAAGTGTGAGGCAACAGCCTAAGAAAATTATAATTATATTAGATTTAATTTTGATATAGTATTGACAACAAAGTTATATATAATGTACTGTTATTAATAATGCTTTGTCATGCTATTAAAAAGTTAATAATTATTTCTAAAACTAACTTAATAAAACAAAATAATTAAAATTATGAAATCGGAAATATGAAATAAAAAAAGGGTAATTGGAGTATAACATTATTAATCTTATGTTATCAACCTAAATGTCATTAAAAGTTACGTAAACAACTTATAAAGAGTCTATGACAACAGCAAGAATGTAAAATTAAACTCATGTAAACAACTTAGAAATCGTTATCCATGTAATTAGAATATTTAATACTAAATGAAGAATTGAGATTAAAATATAAAAAATAAATCAAATTATAGTCAATAAAATTATCAGTTTTATTTTTTTTAAGTGATGTTAGATATTATTTTGTACTAGACATCTTTGGCAGATGTCTATGTCTTGAGGGGGCTATGGCTCATATATATAAAATTTATTTTAGTTTAATGTATTTTATACACTTGGTATATTTTCAAATTTTATATATATCATTCTTCGTCTTTGTAAAATATTTTTAAAATTCTGTCACTGATCTTAAGTACAACAATATATAATAATTATTTGTTATTATATAAAAATATTAATAATAATAATAATAATGGAAATTAAACCAAACTCATGCACAAAACATACATAATAAACTTTTCTTCGAAAAAGTCGATCAATTACACATAAGAAAGAACTTTATATATCTTTAAGTATTTTCTTTATTTACTAACATGAAAATATTACGGTGATGATATTATATGTTGTGTGTGAATGCTAAGTGTCTATGAGTGTGTTTTGAAAATGTGTGATAAATATACTATTGCATGTTAATGTATATTACTGACAATAATAATATAAATTATTGATGCGATGTATATATACGTGTGTAACAGAGAGATAATATATATATATATATATATATATATATATATATATATATATATAAAATATAAAGAGCATTCCTTCTTTTGTTTTTATATTTTAAAATTTTAATTTTATCCTTTAAAATGTAATTATTTATTAAATTTTTTTAAGATTGATTGTTATTTTTATAAGTTTTTTATAAAATCGTCTATCTCTACTTCTTCTTTCTTATTTTATTTATCAATCGTTATTCTCTCATATTTTCTTATATATTTCATTTTATATTTTATAAATATAATTTTATTTTATATATTAACTTAAAAACAGTACATATTCCATTTTAATATTTTTTACATCATGTATATGCAAAAAATGTGTACACATGGTCGCGCATAAAATGTGTACACATGATCGCGCATGTGTTTATGCTAATTATATATATAAGTGAAATTATTAGAATTAGTGTCAAATTAATATGGGTTTAGTAAATTAATATAATTTGCTTAATATTAGACATTCATAACGGATTAGCCAACTTTAAATTAATGCTAATTATGATATTTATATATAAAATAACTTGAGACGTGTCTATTTTTTTTTTTAAATCCACAAATTGATTGAGAGAGAAATGGGGTGCCCTAATACTAGAAAGTGTTTTTGTTTCTTTTATTAGGAGAAAGTGTTTTTGTTGGGACGGTGTAATGGCAGAAGAAGGTTCGTGGTGTCTCTTTCGTGCCCTTAAATCTCCACCAACCAAACTCATCTCTTTATGGTCAGCGCCATCATCTTCCTTCTCTCCTTCATTCTCTTTTTTTTTTCTTTTCTTTCATAACAACCTCTTTAGTTCTATTTTCCCTTAATATAATCATGCACTATATTCAACGCCCTTCAATTTGCAACTATTTTATCTGCCACCACGTGTGAAATTTGGAACTATTTAATCCGGTGCCAAGGAAAAACAAACACAAATGATCTGTTCTGAGCCAATTTATTATGGGAAAGTTACCATTATAAACTATATCTTTTATATTTCAAATTAAAACAAAGTGAAATTTTATTTTATATTCTATATTCTAATTGCAAATACAAAACCCTTATTAAAGGTAATGGTCATACGCCATCGGAAAAGAAAAATGTCATTAATAATATGCTTTTAGCAATTAAAATAAAAAGTTGTTGATAACGAGCATCAAGTCTACAATCACAGGCTAACTATCAATTTTGACAAATATAGTAACAGGTCATATAAATTGAATTATATTTTTGCGTACACATTAACCCCTCTTTACCACATTTTTTGTTTGACTTTCTTTAGTTATTATAGCTTTTTGTTCTTAAAAGAAAAATGGCACAAAAAAATATGCAAGAAGTAAAAGAGTGAACATACCGATTGAGTAAATACTGTCGGTAGGAAATAGAACCCGATGCAATAACTTTATCTATACTAATATAAAATGAGTATATTTATCAATAATAACGTTTTATTTTTTGTTACAATTGCAACAAATTTAAAAGACAATATACAACCTAGTACATTGTTACCACAATATAATTTGATATTGGTATTTCTATAGATTAGTAGTAGAATGGAAGTTTGTGTGTAATGAATCTTCTACAAGAAATAAATTATCACAACCAAAAGGAAATCAATAGTCACAGATCTCTCTATATCTTCACCTAATACGCTTTCCTTAGTCAAATAGTGTATAATTTCTTTTAACCTTAAAAAATGATTATAATTTTCTTATTAACTTAAAGTCATATTCTCAACAATCTCTACCATCGCATCATTAACTATAATTATCTTAGACTAACATATATTTATAGCATTATCTTTTAGTTTTAAGTCTTTTCATGTAGACAACAAAGCATTATCAAGAAATAAAGGATTCGATGATGTTGTTGCTATAACTGTAGTTTCTTCTGAATATTTTGTTGTTAAAAGGTTGCGAGGAAATCGTAAGCTATACAATGAACCTTTTGTATAGAATAAGCTCGAGAATTTCTAGAGAAGGAGATAATCAACATAAATAGTCAAAAGTTTATAATCTCTCACCTACCACTTATGCATTGACTAAATTAAAAAAGAAAATTCCCAATCTATGGAAACACAAGTCATTCCTACAAACCCAATTTAAAAGTGTGAATCATATCGATTATCCTTAACACATTATTATCATTTTAGTTTCATGTCTCTGTCTTTAACAGCTAAACAAAAGCGTCGGCATTTGTTAATTAGGCCACAAAGTATATATAAAAATAAAACACATGCATGCGTTTTTTAATTCCTTTAAAGCTTGGTTAAATTCTGGAAAAAGCCAAAAAAAAGAAAAAATGAAAAACAACAACTGTAGGTTGAAGGTAGTGTCTTAATAACTTTCATTTTCGAAGGTAGACTAAGAGAGATTCCCAATTTCTTTAATCTGTTGTCTATTAATTATTTATAATATCTGAAGGCATAATTAATATAATTGATGACCTATACCAATGAAGTATTTTTTTATATATTGGTTTAAAAAAAATACTCTTCTTTCTGCTTCTAACTACATGTTGGAAGTTTCACATCGATTAGAGATAAGACAATTTCATAATATATAAGTGAGGTGCAAATCTTATCTTACAAACCGATTTTGTAGTGTTGAGTTTGACTTAAAACCCACTTCTAACATGTATCAGAGCATGGTTAGAGCCTATTATAGCGAATTTTCTTGGACATTTTGTTCCACCCGCTATCGGATGATGAATATACCTTGACGTACCTCGGCATGAGGAGGTGTGTTGGAAATCCCACATCAAACCTCACCTTACAAGTCGGTTTTGTGAGGTTGAGTTAGGCTTAAAACCCACTTCTAACACTACGTAAGCAAATGCATGAAGTCTTTTACCAAATATTTATACGGGGTCCATTTTTTTTATATAATAAAAGTTTATTTGTCCGTAGAAAAAATAAAGCACAATGTGCAATGGCCAACCATGTAGAATGCATTAACTTGGGGGGAAATTGAGTGGTGGGGGGTCTTACAATAATACATCATACGTGGGGTAGGAACAATGATACATATTTACACTTTTATTTTATGTGTATAGTTATTAAACATTTTTTTTTTATCTCTCTCTTTTTTAACATCATATATTCTACAAGCATATAACTTTTATTCTGTGTGTACTTGTATGTGAAGTGTTTATTAATATTGTACGTGTTGATGAATGATTTTGTGTGGGGTGATTGATGCTCCTTCTTCTATTTTGTGTCGTAAACGTTTCATGTAGTATTATGGTTGAGCAGAGAGACCCCATTCGAGTTGGGTAACGATTGGTTGCAGAAGTTTCACATTCCTTTCAAATTTGCATGTGAATGAAGTGGGTGTGTCTTTCTGAGACTAGACATTGCACCTTCTTCTTGACCCTTCTCCCCATTCTGCTATATATCCTTCTTACACTTCAATCCCAAGCTTGTCCACACCACACGTCTTCTTCATCTTCACACCATTGACTATCATCTATTACCACTTACTTTACTTCTCAATAATTCAATAAAATACTATATATATTAAATACTTTTATACTTCTTGTTTTCTGGGTGTTTCTTGATGCTATTTTAAAATAAAGGGTTTTCGTTATTTCATGTGGATTAACTAAATTATGTGTAATAATTTCACCCACCTTTCAAAAATTATATCTTTGGTTAACCAAAACATGATGTCACGTGCATTGGTGATTTAAGAGTTTGGAACACTTCAAACAATTTAAGAATGATGTCTTTTTATTTACTAATAAAATATTTTGTTTAAATGTATTATAGTTTTATTTTGAATATATTTTTCAAGATTTTGAGAGTTTTTTTTTAAAGCCCTAAAGTAATTAATACTAAAAAAGTTTTTTTTTGAGTTTTTTTTGGAGCTTAAAGCAAGGGTCACGAAGGTAGATTGCATAGCTGAAGATGCAAGAAAGGAAATACTTGGAAACATTAAGCTCGGGTTGTTTGGATCTAGAGTCAAAATTTCTAGGATTTGACGAGCGGATTTCGTTGATAGTTGTGAATGAGATCTCGCAACACTCGCTCTGCACAAGTGATGAGCGGGACAACGATGGTTAGAATGTTGTGCAATGTTGCTTCATGGTGACGATGACTGAGCTGAACGATATTTGTTGGAAGTCTCACATCGACTAGAGATAAAACCAATTCATAATATATAAGTAAGGTGCAAACCTCATCTTACAAGTTGATTTTGTAGGGTTGAATTAGACTTAAAATTCACTTCTAACATGATCTCAATCTAGGTCTTGACGTTGATAGTCTCAACTAAAATTGTTTTTGAAAGGGTACACAAATAACGCCCTAGCAAAAGTATTATCTTAGGAAACAAAATTATTTTTTAATCTTATTAAGCATAACAAAAAAGCTCTATATTCCCAGAAAAAAGTGCTGAATTTCAATAATTGAGGACAATATATTTAACCACGTTTTGACCAATGAGGATCACCGGGGGAAATTTGTTAAAAAAAAAAAGTCAAGTCTAGTTGTTGTTATATTATACTAAAGCAATGTAATAACCACATGCATTTCTTGCATTACTGAAAGCTGAAAGCTTGTTATGTGTTAAATAAAAGACATTGTTTTGCGATATAATATATATAAATGGAACTATATATTGTTGCCATGTTTGAATCAGTGTTGGATATTTCTATTAATCTTTTAGTTGACAAAGCAAGATGCTTTACCACATGCCAACTATTGTTTTGTTACTTAATTTTGTGAAGGGTTTGTTCCATGTGTCTTTATTTAATTGTTGCAAACTTATTTTTGTACTAAAAAAAGATAATAGAAAGAAGCATAAGAAAGAAGTGATTCGAATTGGATAAATTGACAAGACGAGGGGCATGTGGCATGGACATATGTGGTGTGCTACAAGCTTGCAGGAAAAACAGTGAAAGGTCATGCAAACAGCTAAGCTAAGATCAATTTTTTGGTTTTACATTATTAAGAAAGCTTTTCCAGATTCATATAAATATATTTTTTCGTGTTCATTATTATTCTTGTGATGATTGTTGTTATGTTACCCATGATATCGGTGACGGACAATACTACAATAGAGATACATGTTCGAAAAAATAATCGTGAATTAAAAATATTATAGTTTTTATCTTTAATAATTACTTTATTAATAGAATAGTAAGATTAACACAAATAACAAAAAATATAATGTAGAAATTTTAAATACGAAGAAAAAAGTCACAAAAGCAAGAAATACTCACTATGTGTAAATTTATATAACAAAAAATTTTATCAATCCTTTGATCCTAAATATACTTACACTCTCCAAAGTAAGAATTTAACTACACCTCAGAACACTCTACTACAAAAGTATAAGAAAAATAAAACAATAGCTCAAAGTGTCCTTGACACGAGGCAAAAAACATCATGGACTTAAAGTCCATTTTATAATCACTAACATGCATCTTCTAAGTTATTTTAGACGATATTGAACTTTACAAGACATGTAATTTTTAGGTTAAATTATGTCTTTGGTCTCTGTTTTTGTATTAAAATATCAATTTGATCCCTCTATTTTTTTTATCTCAATTTGATCCATATTATGGAAGATTCAATGCAATAAAGTATTTCTCGTTAGTGGTGCAGTAACAATGTTAAAAGGATGTCACGTGTTAGTTTCTGGATTTTTTGAATTATTTATTTATTTTATTTTTTAAAATTAAAAAAAATTGTCACTTGTCACGCTGATGTAATGCCACACGATAGTGTGACAGTGTGATGTGACAGTGACAGTGCCACATGTCAGTTTTATGCCAGGTGTCATTTTCTGATTCTCAATTTGGTTTCTGTATTTTAATTTTTGTCTAAATTTAGTTTCAATTTTTGTAAAAATTGAATAATTTTGGCTCTCTCCAAATTTAAACTAAATTTATTTTTATATAAATATACACAAATATTTCTATTAAAATTGATATTTCAAGTAAATATTTTTAACAAAATTAAGTTTATTTATATTTATATTTTATATTGAACTTTATTTAAAATTGTTTTAAAGTTGTTAATAAAAAATAAGGCTAATAGAAAAGAGATTCATAAATTATATCGATATTTTATTACATCATACTTTAATATTGTTTTTTATTTGAATTTATATTTTAAATAATTTATATTTTTAAAATGTGTAAATTTCAATAATTTATATATAAATGTTTGAGTTGGTGTAAAAATAACAATTATATAAATTTTAAAATTAATTTTAACTAATTTATGTAAAAATCGAAAACAAGTAAATTTAAAATTTCAAAACAATTTTAAACAAAGTTGAATAAGAAACACAAATTTAAGTAAACTTAGTTTTGTTAAAAATATATAATAAAAATATCAATTTGAATGAAAATATCAAATTTAATAAAAATATTTGTATAACATTTATATAAAAATTAATTTTTGTTTCAATTTGAAGAGGGTAAAAATTGCACATTGTTTACAAAAATTGTGACTAAATTGAAACAAAAATTAGAATACAAAGACCAATTTGAGAATGAAAAAATGACACATGACATAATAGTGACACGTATCATTGTCACGTCACTACTATGTCATTGCCACATGACACAATGTCAACGTGATAAATTTTTTATTTTTTTTAAAAATTAAAAAAATTAAAAAAATCAGGAACTCACACCTATTATTTCTTTAACGTTATTACTACATTACTACCAAAAACAACTTTATTGTATCAAATTTTCTAAAACAGAAACTAAATTAAGATAAAAAAAAAAGTAAAAAAACCAAATTAATATTTTACTAAACCAAAACGTAATTTAGCATAATTTTTATTAGAATGTGTCCATAGCCTTCTGAAATTCATTGACCATTGTCATGTACGTATGTTCCAGAGTGCTTATTTGTTAAAACTTGAGAGTTAAACTTGTTTATCTGCTTTGGATCAATATTCCAGTTCAGATGAATATGTAGTTTCCTTCAACCAATCTGATAGCTTCTTTTTCCAACCATGAAGAATCGTATAATTAAAAACTAAGGAAAATCGTTTTCATCCTTGACGCGGAGCCATAATAATATATTATTCGTGTTCCTTTTTTTAAAGTGAATTATACATTTCTTTGATTTGGAATAATTACTCAAGTCCTCTCCCGTCAATTTATCACTTATTACATCAACTACATTTTATTGTTAAAAAATCATGTATATTTAAACAATTTCATATATCCATCACCTTTTGTAAAATTCTTCTAATCAAATTTTATTAAATTAATTTTATACATTAAAAATATTTCTTAATTAATATTAAAGTAAAAATATATTAAATAAATAAATAATTCAAATATTATTATTAAATATATTTAAAAAGTTAAATAAATTTAATAAATTTTATTAAAAAAATCATACACCAAAATATAAAATTAAATTGGTCTAAAATTATAAAGTCAAATTAACTCTTATTTCTAATTCCAATCTTTATAAAAAATTAAAAGATCAAAATAATATCTCACATGAGGTCAAATTAATATATATATTTTAGTAAAGCAATGAAGTCATTTTCCCCAAATTTCCCCATTTATTTATACTATAACAGACTCTCTATTTCACAATATTTGGATACTACTATAGCATCATCATGATGTGACAGGAATATTCTTCGGTTGATTTAAGTATAAAATCAATAAATAAAACTGCCCAAATTAAACTAGAATGTTACTTTCCATTCTTTTGTTAAAATATTCAAGCTGGTATACTTAATTTAACAATGTTAAATTAACTTATATTTTGTTCTAAATTAATGAAACTATTATATTATTTTTCAACACTGAAATAAATAATTAAATCCATTTGACTAAACATTATTAAAAACATTCTTTAATAAGTTCATATATATATATATATATATATATATATATA
>Ga0099823_1002286_pt1 | contig 17122 bp, 7 predicted proteins | sample CowpearedBW_FD_76831 | JGI IMG/M metagenome (GOLD analysis project Ga0099823, IMG submission 76831) | Root nodule microbial communities of legume samples collected from California, USA - Cow pea red BW | ecosystem: Host-associated > Plants > Roots > Nodule | place: USA: California | collected...
AAAAAAAAAAAAAAAAAAAAAAAAAAAAAAAAATATAAAAAGAAAAAAAAAAAAAAAAAAAAAAAAACTTGTTTGAATAAGTGTAAAGACATTGTAAACTACATAATTACGAAGGCGAAGTTATTAGTCGAAGGTTTCATAATTAATAGGACACTTTTGACAAATAAGAAAACAATAAGAACAAGACGATGCGACCTTAAATTAATTTTTTGTTGTTGTGAATAGTGGTTATTTATCTATCTATATACTATATATATATATTAATAGTACATTTTAAAAAATGCATTAAATTAAATAAATTAATAAAATAATAATAATAATAAAGTACTACTCATTAATAACTTTGTCAACTTTATCAAATAAAATGTTTGTCAAAAAAAAATCATTTGTAGTTCAAATTATAAAATTCTTGTTTATTACGATTATTTTTATTTTTGTTTAATGATTAATAACTTATTTAGAAAATATCTTGTATCGTGAATAAGGTGAATTTTGATATTATTTAATATTTAAATGATTCGAACACAACCAAATACACCCTCTAAGAAGACAAAGATTCCCTGAATTCTGTTGAAAACAAAAATTGCAATGTTGGTTTTGAGTTCGTCTCCCTTCACGATTACTTTCTATCATACAAAACCATTTTCTTCAAATTCTCTTAACTTGCACCATTCTTTCCCACGCCCACTGTCACCCTCTTCTTCGTTGTGCCTCAGCGCCCAACGCATTTTCACAAACTCCTTCACTTGCGCTCTCACACATTCACCTTCCCAGAAGTACGTCTACCCTGACCCAATTCCCCAATTTGCAGAATCCGTGAGTACATGTATTTTGCCGTGTAAATTTGCCCATGCTGAAACCTCATGCTATTTATTGATTCCATTATTTGGGGTATGTTGCAGGAAAGCCAGAAGTTCAAAGTTGAACTCTTTCAGAAGCTTTCGGAGGACGTGGACGAGTTCGGGGATGACCTTGATGAGGTTGTAGCCGTTTGCACTCAGGTCAATGTCGTTTTCCTTTTCAAAAACTTAACTTTATGGCGAAAACTTTTGTGGGTGTTGTTGGTTCTTGTTCTCTTCTAAAGTTTCATCAATTATATCTGGTGTAAAAAAAAAAAAAAATTGATAAAAAGAACTCATTGGAATGTTTGGAAGTAATTGCTAGTTTTGACGACCTCAAATAATGTGGTGATTCTCTTATGCCCTGTTTGGATATTACTCAGATGTGTTGATTGTGCATGAGTGCTAGGTGTTCGGGAAAACGATTGAACCGAGTTATTCTTCAAGCTTAATTGTACTTTGGTTCTGTAATTTAGCATTTCGATCGATTTTGAACTAATTTTGTTTGGTGGCAATGAAGCTAGCAAATTGTCTAACAGATATCATATGCTGACGTGATTTAGTTACATCTTTTGGTTCTGTTAATTCTGATAATTCTGATATCACAATTATAACTGTTAAATGTTAAATGTTTGATGTCGCGTAAGCAAAAACCTGTTAAAGGTTTGATGGAAGACCAGGATAGAACTAAAATCACACAATTATAACTGTATAATTAAACTTGTTATTTATTAAAATATAACAATAAATTTAAAATTATGTAGGATTAGGACATTTTCTGCAACTTTGTAAGTTTCCTGATGTCCATTCTTTCCATCAGTTATATGTTTAACTTATACATCAATGATTGACTCTTTAGATTTTGGTATGATTTGATGGTGAGAGATTCTTATAACCTGGCTTACAGCTTATTAGGTCAATTCCTGCTGGAATTTATCTAGTCCATTATCCTTAGACTTCATTGTAGATGTGATATCAATTTGAAAAGCAATATATATTACTACTTTGATATGTCCTTTTTGCTCCACAATTTTTCAAATCTTGTTTTGTACTCATTCACATTTATCAATTGCACATAATGGTATGCACACCCGTGTGTGTAGACATACACATCAATCAATCTCTCTCTCTCTTCTTTTCTTTTCTTCTAGGTTTTTATTTGACGTCTTCCAGTTCCCTAATTAGATTTTAATTGCATATTGATCACTCTGCATTTCCTTTCTGTTATTCAATAGCTAAGCAGGCACTGACTATATCTATGAGAATATTAGACTATCTTTGTTTAAATAGATTTTTGTTTGTAACAGTTCACAATTTGAGTTAGGATGTACATGTTTTCTCAATAATATGAACAGGGGATATACTTGAAGGAAGTGTTATTAATGCCTTTTTTTCTTCATTGCATTTAAGTACAAAAACTTCTTTTGATTAAAAAGATAGATTACTGCAATGTTACTGGAATGGATGGATTTAGTTAAAGACGAGGCCGAGAGTAATGGATCATCTTGCATATGGACCAAGTTCCCCCATGAGTAAGGATCCTTTTGCAAAAATATAATAAATAAATACTTGGAATAAACAAATTATACCCGGCATTTGTCTCTAGAGATTTTATAACAAACTAATGAAGTTAAAACTTGAAAGATATGCAATAAATTCCTTGATAATACCCATGTTATAATTGCCACATCTAAAGTTTAAGAAACATTCCTCTCGTTTCATAACTTGGTGGTCAGCATTCATACCTCAAAAAGAATTTGTTCACCGATGTTTGTTTCACTACTCTTTTCCTTGAAGCAATCACGTCAAATAAATAAAAATACCACAACTTTACAGATATCATTTTGTTCCAAATTTCAAGTGACATTTATATGCTGCTCTTCTTTTGCCTTTTTTGAGTTATCGAGTCTTAAGTTAATGGGAAAATATAAATTAAATAGTCCTCAATGATTTGTCTAACAAATCTTATGTTAGCCTTACCTGTTTACTCGCAACCACCATTTCGTTAATCTGGTTCAAATCTCTCCAAGTTGGGGTTCTCAACAATGTGTGGCAGAATTTAAAAAAAATAACCGCATGTCATCATTTGATAGGACTTCAGTGTCAAGGATATAAGAAATTGATCTAAGCAAATCCTATCATAAAGTATAGTCAATCCCTGGTAAATAAAACAATACTTAATGGTAAGTTGGTAAAAGCATTAACATTCCGAGTTGTGTGCAATTGCAGCTTCATATATTCTTAGTACGTGATTGAATTTTAGTTAAAATTCTCAGTATGTGATTCAATTTTAGTTAAAAAATTAAGTTGAGTTGAAATTAATTGAAATTAAAAAAATTTATTGTAATTTTTAAGTTATTTGAAAATGAGGTGAATTTTGTTTCTAATTGGATCTAAAAAAATGTTAAATATATTAACAGTGATCAATGAAAACTGAAAATTGGTTTAAGTCTTCCAACAGAAATCGAAACACAGCCTTTAATTATGGATGTATGATTCCTGTGTCAATCTATATTACCTACTAGTAGTTATGACCCCTGCTTAACTTGATGGAAATTGCTAGAGATTTTCTGGCCAATTCCCTGTTATTCGGTATCTCAATCAAGATATAAGGGCCAGGATTCCAAAGCCTTCATGAACTTCAAAATTGTAGTTCATTTCGATTAACATCAGATTTTAGCAAACTTTGGGTTTTACAGAATCGTAGAGTAGGTGTATAAAGAAGCTTAACAGATGTGAGGTGATATGTTTTGCATTGGATATAAAGTCTGACTTAGTTAATAAGGCACTTGCTTATAAAAAGATTGCTTTTATGTCTTAGTTTCTCTTTGAACTTGATTAGTTGTAATAATGTTGCCTTTTGTTGGAAACAGATTTTTAGTGAGTTTTTGCACAAGGACTATGGGGGTCCTGGGACATTGTTGGTGGAGCCATTCACGGATATGATGGTTGCTCTAAAGAAGAAGAAATTACCAGGAGCAGCCCTGGCTGCAAGATCATCACTATTATGGGCACAAAAATATGTTGATAAGGATTGGGATGTTTTGAACTCAACACTAAAATAACTTCTTTACAGTTTCTTACTTTTTCATTGTAAAGATTTCTATTTGCTCGTAACATGTGAATGCTTCAACAAAAACAAAAGTAAATTCACTTGCAGTAGATTTTGACATTCACCATTTATTTAATTTTCCTCTTCTTCTTGGAGCTATACAATCATGATGTCCCAGGAAAATGGTTATTTAGTTGTTGAGGGTGTGATTGGAGATGGAAGAGAATACTCTAGTTCAAACCTTTGTTGAACTTCTTAGCCCATATATCAAGTATTCAGCCAGAAGGAGCATCAAGAAAGAGGCAATCAAACAATGCTCTTGAGACACCTTACATTCACATCCTAGCACAACTCAGCTGCTACACTCTGAGATGCTCTGTAAAGAGGGACGCCATGATTTCAGCTTAAGCGCACCATGTGTGGAATTCATTAGCCTGTATCTGTCTGCCTTCATTCCCTGAAATTCATTATGCAGTAACATCAGTACTCGTCAACTATAAAGACACAAACACATAAAATGAAGACAAAAATTGTATATAAGTAGCATCCTGTTTTTAGTTTCTCTTTCTCTTTCTCTTTGTTTCTCAAGAAGTGCTGCATATTATTATAACATCCTTCCAGTGTTCTGTTCATACCAGTAGCAACTTAAGAAGATATAACACTAAGTCTTTATACAAATTTTTTCACGAGTATTTATAGGAGAGAGAAAAAAATGAGTTGGTCTAAAGTATACACAATAATCTATAAAACCTTTTGTATTTAGTTTTATTAAAAATTAATTTTAACTAGACAGAAAAACTTGTTTACTTTTCTATCTCCTTTAAGTATTTCTAAAGTTATCTAAATAAGGTGCTGAGTGAATTATTAGATCCAAGTGTTTATCCATGTCAAAATTCTCAAGTTTATTCAGAAATGTTGTAAGCTTCAGGTTGATGCAGGTCATAGCTATAAAACGCTCAACCAAACACATCTAAGTCTTCCACAGAATCACTTTGGATAGATTGCAAAACTTGGTAAAATAATATTCAACCAAAAAGAGAAAAAACAAATTGCTGATGAGTAACAGAAACACACCTGATATGTATTTCCTGTGTCCAACATCCCTCCAGTCTCACCATCTGAACTTGCCTTTTCCAGTTGCATTATCTGCATACTATCCACTGTCTTCCCATGAGGCTTCTTCGTCTTCGCATGTTTCTTCGCTTTCAACGCCTTCACAACCTCTGAAACCCAGAATCAGAAAAAACCATTTAGAGCACTAAACTAACTAAACAAACGCATACCCTTCATCGTACATTGACCACTACAGGTATGTTTAAAACTCAGCCAAACATCACATCAATTTAGCTTAAAAAAAAGAACTTTTAACAACCCAGTTCCAGAAACACAGAAGTTACTGCAACTGGCTCACCCTATACCTTGAGTAGTGACCAGCCTGTAAGCATGGCCAAGAGTTAGAGTCTCATTGGGGCGGAGCAGCTTCACTCGGGTAAAAAGCACTGTCTTCTGGTCCTGATTCTGTCCTTCTGGCACAGCCAATGGTATGATCAAAGACACATAATAACCAGGATTAGTCCTCATAACCTCACTTGCACTCACTGGCCAGTACAACCTCTCTATCTTCCCAGATGGGTGTTGGATCACAAGAGCTGCAGCATCCACAGCTTGGCAATTCCCCATCTCAATCAACAAAGAACCAAACTGAAGAATGTGTGAAGAAGAAAGTGTTCTGTAATGAAAACTGAAAAAAGGGTCTTTTTCTGCACAGCTCTATCCCTGCACCCCACAGCAGTTGTATACCACAGTGTTTCACTCTCAAATGGCCTTCCCAAGTCAATTTAAAGGCAAGTTGATATTAATGGGAGAGGAGCATGAGGAAAATTATTGTGGACTTTGGCATAATAATTATTATCGATGTAGTAAAATAATGTGACATTTAATATTTTATTTATTTTTATATATCTGGATATGACTGATCGGCACCGGCACGGGCCTCAGAAAAGGGTGGTAGTGCCACGTGGCGAGAGGAGAGAGCTTAGGATGTTGAGAGGGTCAAGGATCTATTTAAGGTATGGTTTTTGGTTTTTAGTGTAACATTTGGACTAAAAATAACATATTTAACCGCAAAGCGTGGGTTAATGAGATTGTTTTTGGTGTACACGAGACAACGACACTCACTTATTATTTTACTTGCTTCCCTCTTATTCTTTGTGAGGACACAAAAAAAATGTCTTTGCTATCTTCTGAAAAATAAAAAAACAACACTTCCCACCTTAATATCTCATATTTGTTAATTGTTGAATATCACAAATAAAACTTAGAGGTGCCAATATTAATTCGGATGAGTGTAATAAATTATAGAAAGTTCTTTAATTATTTTAAATGTCAGAAGTATTTATTTTTGTAAATATACATTAATTGTGCGTGCTTAGATTAATGGGTGTGGAGGGGGGAAGAAAGTACCATTATTTTGCGTACAGTATATAATATGAAAGCACATAGATAGAGGAACTGTTGTTGATTGGTTTTGAAGTGCGGTGGCAGTTAAGTGACTTCAAAGGGATTTATTGCGTGGCTGGCATAGTACAGTGTTCAAGTTCTAAACTAGGACTATGTTCCCACTCTCTTTTCTTATCTAATCTCTTTCTTTTCGTTTCATCTAGTTTTTTTCTAAAATTTCAGTGCTGGAAATGATTCATTAATTCTAATATAAGCTGAGTTTTATCTCAAAACAATTGAGACTTTTGGTGATATGTATATTTTATTGGGTTGGTGCTGTTCAATAATGTTTAGAAGTTGAAAAAAAAAACGTTAAATATGTTTTTATTTTTTAAATTTGGACGTAAAATTGAAATTTGTTTTTACATGAAAGTTTGATATATTTTGGTTCTCAAATTTTAAAAATGTATAGATGTAGTTCTCTTAACTGAATTACATTAAATTATTTTAACATGTTAAATGCATTTTAAGATGTCATTTGAGTTTGTTTACACTATTTTGACACGTTCTAGCTTAAATGTTAGTTTAAAACATCATTTAACAAGTCTAAAAGAATTAATGTCATTAGGTTAAAAAATTTATATCCATTCATTTTTAAAGTTTGGAATCAAAATGTATCAAAGTTTAAGAGATAGATGAATTTCAATTTCACATATAAATTTATGAACTAAAAAATACTTAAAAAAATGAAGAGCGATTAAAATCTTTTCAAATACTACAACTAGTTTAGACAATTCAAGAATGTTTCAATTACATAAACAATATTAGGTGAAACTTATAATTCAAAAACACAATCCTCTAACAATGATATGTAAAGGTAGAAAAAAAATCTATTATTCAAGCCATAGTAATTTAAATTTATATTATTTTAAGTTTATTTAAATGAAGTTATCTTACATTTAAATTTATACTTTTTAATTTTAAATTAATCCACTTAATTAGATTCAGTTTGGATTTCAATCGGATCAAATCTAAATTAGATCACATTTTAGATTTTGAAAATCTAAAATCAAGGCATTTTTAAGTTGAGTCAAAACATCAAAGAACCATGTCAACCCAATCTAGGTTTAAGATTTAGCCAAGTCAAATTAGATTGAAGGTCAAACCATGTCAACCTGGACAGAGTTGACTCGACCCAAGGTGAAGTTCATGCCATGTCAACATAGGCAGAGCTCAATTCGCCCATATCGTAGGTCGAGGCAAGTCGTCAAGATCAAAGGTCAAGGTGAGTCGATCGGGATTAAAGGTCTACCTAAGATGACTGAGGTCGAACATCGACTTGAGTTGGTATAGGTCGAAAGTCGAGTTGTGTTAATCTGGGTCGAAGGTTGAGCCTTGTCGGCTTGGGCTAAAGGTTTAGCTGCGCCACCCCCGGTTCGAAGGTCGACTCTAGTCGGCTGGGATCAAAGGTTGAGCCAAGTCAGTCCAAGCCGAAGGTCGATCCGACTTGGCTAAGGTTGAACGTCGATCTAAGTAGGCTTTGGCTGAAAGTTAAGTTGAGTTCACCTAAGTCAAAGGTCAAGCCAAGTTTATCCAAACTGAAGGTCGACTTAAGTTAACCCAGATAGAAGGTTGATCAAAGGTCAACTTGAGTGGGCTAGAGTCAAACCCAAGTTGACCCAAACCAAAGGTTGACTCGAGTTTACCCAAGCTAAATGGTCGAGTCACGTCATCTTAGGGCAAGGTCTAGTCTCGTTTAGGCCTCCCAAACCCAAGGTTAAGATGAGTTTGCACGATCCTTGGTCATCCCTAATCGGATCAGTCCAGACTAGGATAAAGTCAAGTCGCATGAGTTTATATAGATAAAGTCAAGACAGTCCAGGACCAAGTTAAGTCTAATATTTTCTAACTGAAATTAAGGTAAGAGAACTCAAATTAAAGTCGAGTGACCCTATAAAACCACTTACTAGTAGTCAGATTACTGAGTAGTCGTACAACTATGCCAAAATTGTCATGGTAGTATAATTAATTGTACATATTTTTTACATATTAAATCACGTGGGATTAGGGGGTTTTCATCTTTATATTGTCTAATAAGGAAAGACTTAAAAGCCTCTTAGTCTAGCGTATTTATTTTATTTCCGTTTTTACCAAAGAAAAAAAAAATGAGAAAAGAGCTTGTTAGTTTTTTCAAATCTAATGAACATAAACATTCTTCCTCTCCAACACAATATAGTCTTCTTTGCGCACCTCAACTTTCCAGAAAAGGGAGAAACAACTCAGAAAATCATAAATCCATTAAATCTTAAAGAACATTGCTGCATATACCTCTATGAAAAGGTTATTTAAATTGTAAGATTTTTTTTTTATGAAACTAACTTGGTAATCTGTAGAGAGGGAAATTATAATCATCCAATTTAAACTTTTACATGTCATTCTTTATATATAAACTGCACCTAAATCATTGTTATATAGTAGCATTATTACTTGTATTGCGTACAAATATTGTCTAAAACACTTAATCATTAAACCTTTTATAATTATTCTACTTTTGACATAAATGTTAGTATGATTTCTCAATTCCTGAAAAAGTTTGTAATACTAATACATGATAATGGCTATACGAGTATATATCATTGCATTATAAAAATAGAACAATTGTTATAGATATATGCTTAAATGACATTTTTTATTTCCACCTTGAAGCCATTTTCTAGCTTTATACAATTGATTTATTGGCTGAAAAACATTTTTATAGGTTGCTGCACCTGGTAATCAATTAGAGGATTTGGTAATCAATTACTTGATATATGCTATTATGAGCAATGAATTAATCATGCATGCCAATCGATTACTAGCTTAATAAAGCTTTGGTGACATATTAACGTGGACTATAATAGTGGATTAGCACTCTCATTTCCAAATAAAACAAATTAAAAGGAGGCGTAAATCAATCACCATGTTTATCGTGAATTTATTAGTAAAATTGGAATAAAGTCAAATAAGAAAAAACAAAACTAGCAAACTTTATGCAATATTAGAACCTATAGCAAATTAATACCATTTAAAGTATTAATCATCCGTAAATCTAATGAACGGAAAATAAAAGTAATTTAAAAAGGATTATACGTTTTAATGTCTTAAATTGCCGTGTTTAAAGCCAAAGTCTCAAAGGAGTTTAAAATATATAAATAAATAAATAAATAATGCAAACACCTTATATATAACACAATGTTTATTAAAACCAAATCTTAGTTCCAACACAATACTCGTTAAGAGCTACTACAAAATTGTTTTCCTACAAGATTTATACAAAATTGTGGTGATTATATTGCTTAGTGCTAATCAATTACCATGCACTCAAGGTATTATCTTTTGAAAAACTCAAGAGCTAATAATGGATTACTGTAATAATGTGTTTTCATGTAACTTATAAGATATTTGATTAATTTATAAATATTTGAACAAAACAAAAATGTTTGGTAAATAAGTTTATTTCACTAATTTATATAATTTTCTTTAAAATAACTAGTTTACAGATTATTATTATTATCTTTTCATTTTTACCTTCATAATCCATTAACTTTCTCATTCATTGACTTGTTTAATATTATACTGTTTTTTTTGTTTAATATTATTTTATGTATTTATATTTATCAACGGGGGTTGTAACTCGATCAGCAAGCAAACTCAACCATTTTCAGCAACTAACTCTCGACAAAAAATCATGCTGAACTTTAAACTAAAACGTTCAACTAGTTTATTTATTTATTTTCAAACATTAGCAAGAAAAATAGTTATCATGCTTCTAGTAATCAATTAACCATCATAACTAATTGATTACCTCCATACATAATGGTTTGTTTTGAGAACATTAAGGTGGTTTATGTGTTCACACCTTTAAGTAATCAATTACAAATTTACCAAATAAAAGTAATCAAATATTTAATCCAATGATAATCTTGACAACCTTATTAAACACTTGGTGTTAATGCTATAATCCTGTTCATTCCAAGGTTGTGGTAATTACTACTTTGCACGTGACCGAGTTGATTAATTTACTATGTTCATTTTTTTTTTCACTTAAATGTTTAGGGTTTAGGATAAATTAGCATGGAATCGGTGATAACCATTGACTTAAGACTATTTCAGTCAAATTTAGTTATATTATATTTAATTAAATTTGTGTACATTCAGACCGATTTAAAATATATTCATTTTTTATATATAGCTTTTTTATTTTATGTGTTGGTGTGTGGGAACGGGTTATTGTACTAACAAATTCATCAAGCAACTCTCACACGCTCACTTATAAGACTTTTATTAGTGTGTGAAAATGGTTTGAACCATATCATTGAATGGTCACCACTAAGACACTCATGTTTGAAAGGGGAAACGGGTATTCTAATATGGAGAAACTCACACTTGAGAAGGAGATTGTTTGAAATTTAAGGAGGGTTAGAAATTACTCATGGGATAAAAATTAGGAGTGGCAAAATAGCCAACCCGACCCGTTTTGACCCGACCCACTACTGACCCACTAAAAACGGGCCAGTCTGGACTAGCTCGATTGAATGAATGGGTTAAAAATAAAAACCCATCCCGTGAGCATGTTGGTGGACTAGCCCAACAATTTTTTTTATTTTATTTTTGTAGTTTTGGGCTTGAACTTACAGTTTTAACCAACGTAAAACAAAATCATAATTCTTAAATATAATAACACCCTAGGAGAAATAAAATTACAGGGGGAAAGATGGTGTCAACAACACATTTTAGTCGTAAGACTCGTGGAATTTAACTAATTAATTAATAAATGCGGGTAGTGGAAGCCTTTATAACATTAAACATTGATTGATGTGATGTGAAAAAGTACTACTTAAGTGGTTGAGAGTATTTAATTATGTGAAAGGACTTGGGTTCAAGTCCTATGTATGTAAATTGTGGGTTATTTAATTATTATTGTTTTTAATAATATGATTGAGCATGATGAATGATGAGAAAACTATATAATTATAATAATTATCACAAAACATGAATTGGTTGAATGGTTGTACATTGATTTGGCATTGGTATGGTTATGGGTTCAAACCTTGGTGAACCTAAATTAAACATTTTTTTTGCCAAAATTTCCTTTGGCATGTAGGTGAAAGGGCATGGAAACCCTAGATGACTAGGGAGCAGCAAAGGGTGGCTGAAAAATAGACCATAAAGGACCATTGAATGGTAATTAACATTACCATTAAGCCTATTCTCGTTTTTGGTAATTAACCTAGCATTAAGGCGGCTGTGATTGTACTCAGGAAACAGAGCACGAAATTTGAGAGTTTGGTGAGGATTGAGTGAGGAAAGGAGTTGCGTTGAGAAAGAGTCAAAAGGAAGATCATTGGTGATCAAGGGGGAACTCACAACAATTCCAAAATAAGCTAAGGAAACCAGGTTATAAGAGTTTTACACGTTAACTTTTTACGTTTAAGCACGAACTGTATGTTGTATGGTATAAAATGCATGAATGTTTCCTTTATTCGTTGAATTTTCAAGTTTCTAGAAATTTTTCAGAAATCGCCTGGCGGACGATGAACTGCCATCAGGCGACTCATCCTTGTGTTTGCTTGTTTTGGGTTCCTGAAGAGGAACTGCCTGATGGCACATCCCTGGCTGCCAGGTGACACATGCTGGAAAACTCTGTTTCTAGATTCTATGTGAATTTCCTGGCGGGGATGAACACCCGTCAGGCGACGTGAGTCAATTTGACTCGAGATTGATATTTTAGGCATTTTGGGATGATTTTGATCAGAGAAAAAGCAAGCATGAGTTGTCAAGGAATGATATTACGTGGTACTTCATTGAATTTAGTATAATGGAGGGATTAATTTGATGGAACAGTGCGAATAAGATTCTAAGATTTTGAAATTTGGGGATTTGAGATTGGTGAGGAATTGAGACGCGAATTACATTGAGAAACGTTAGGATCACATTTAAGTTGGTATTACCTAGCCTAAAAATGAGCATTTGCCGTTGAATTACGGTGGGGAACCAAGAAACTCATTCTGGAGAATTGGGAATCTGATTGGCGTTGTACAAGGTGAAGTTCTGGAAATTCCAGAAATTATGCATCGCCTGGCGGCTAGCTACGTGCCGCCAAGCACTATGACAGCAAGGGTGGATATGTTGGTGTTGTGAGGTGCAGACGGAAGGATAGGGTTCTGCTGGAACCCATTTCCTTTAGTTAATTGGAATCGTGATCTTGTATGAGAAATTAGGGTGACAAAATTTACAAGAGAGTAAACTAGGAATTGATTTTGGTGGGACTTGGCAATTGGAAGGATAGTTGAAAGCAGGATGGCTTAGGACTTGGTGATGTTAAGAAACTGTATGGATTGTTTCATATAGGAGTAACTGTGGAGGACTGAGGATGAAGTGGTATTAGTTTTAAGGAAAAATACTGAGATCGAGAGAAAGATGATACTTTTGGTAGTGAAATGGGTACTTTAGTATAAATCAGTAAACCATGAAAGAGTAATTAGAATTAACTCAATGGGAATGAGTGAATAAGAGTTAGCAGGCAATGATGTGACAATGAGTGCAATATATGGACTAGGGAGTGTTGAATAGAGGAGAAATGGATACTCTAGAGACGATCCACTACATGATTGAATGACAGCAACTGAAGGAAGTGCAGAAAAACCAGAACATTGGTTGTCTTGGAGTGGCGCCTGGTGGCGGGGTTTGACCCGCCAGGCGATAAGTAGTGCTCAGAGGGTCTGGAATGTCCCGAAGCGCCTGGCGATGAGACTGTTCCACTAGGCGATGGCTGTAGCATCAGTAGGCACTGGAACATGTGCGACTGACGGTGGGGGCTAGTCCCGCCAGGCGGTGTCTGCAGCTTTGACATCTTTTGAGGTGCTTTGCACCTGGCGGTACATGTCCCCTGCCAGGCGATCTGGAAGTGGACAACGCCTGGTGGTACGTGTCCCCCGCAAGGCAATTTTGCTGCAACAGCCTTGGGTTGCTGGTTCTGCATGTGTGATCTATAAGGCTTTTAGGATACTTTAAAGGTCGGCTTGTTGGTGGTCCTTGAGTTGAGCTCGGAACGTATCCCTTGAGTTGAGCTCGGAATGGCATCCCTCGAGTTGGGCTCGGGATGGGGGATGAACACGAGGAACCCTTGAGTTGAGCTCAGGTTTGCGAGTGTTGCCAATGTGAGTGTGCTGGTTGTGGCCAGTACGGATGGGTCCAGATAGATTGCCCTCCTCAGTAGAAGACGTAGAACACGATTAACATGGTGGTGGCCATGTGATGTGATATCAAAGGATGGAATTCCTTTGGTGTGATTGTGTGATTTGTATAATTGTGCCACATATATATATATATATATATATGTGTGTGTGTGTGTGTGTGTGTGTGTCTTTTTTGTTAGCTCACCCTATTTGCTTGTGTTTGGCGATGATCGTGTACGCGGTACACGGGAGCAGATGATGTTGTAGGTGGATCTGGTGAGACTTAGCAGCGGAGCGGGGAAACCTCATAGGAACAATTTTATTGAGTTTTTATCACTGATGGTTTTGGAAAAAAAGTTGTAAATTGTTATGAGACTGTTTTGGTATTTTATTGAATTTTGAGAAATTTAAATTTAAAGTTATCTTTATTATGAAATAAATTATTTGAAATTTCCTGCGTTTTTGGGAAATGGATTTATAATTAATGAGATTTTATTTTCTTATTTTATTTTATTATTTAAACCCGTAATATCCAGACGAGATGTTACACAAGTGGCTCTGGTAACAAACAATGTGGTGGTGTTCGCTCGTTTGACGATCTAGGCACGATTGTGGTGGCTCCAACGTGAAACCCTCACGCAAGGAGGGACAAGGGGCAATGTCGGTGACTCTAGGCAATTTCAATGACATTTCAAGCCAACAACTTTCTCATTTGTAGGCGACGAGATTGGAGGTGCCTCATGGTGAGATTGGAGGTACCTCATGGCGAGATCGAAGGTGCTCGTTGGAGAAAGAAAGTAGATCGATGAGAGACTCGTGGAATTGGGAGAAGAGTAACGCATGAAAGAAGCAACCTTCACTCTCGCTCTTAGATCTCACTCAGCCTCACTTTTGCTCTCATATCTCGCTCTCGTTGCTCGACCTAACTCCACCATTGTTGGTGCGTGTGTGAGTGAACAAATTGTGGGATCTAGCTCCATTTGCTGGTGTGTGGTGTGTGTAGTTTGGTGGGTGAACAAAACACTCATACGTATATGGGCTGATGGGATAGTTCGTCTCATCTCGTCTGGGATTGTTGGGTTCAAATATCAAACCCAACCTGCATTTTTTCTATTAAATTGGCGAATCGGCCCGTTGAGTTCGCTCATTTTGTTATCCCTAATAAAAATAAGTAAAATGAATAATTTATAAATAAAAGGACCAAGAAAAATAATACTACAACATTTTTAATACTTTCTTTGTATTAACATAATAATTAGAAAATAAAAAAGAAAATATATGAAAGTATGTGAAATTGACTTGTGAATCCACATCTATTAATGGAATAGAGTATATTTAGGCATCCTTAGAACCCTATCAAGTTAACCATAAAAACCGTTGGGAGGATTAAATAATTTATTCAACCTACGGATGAATCATTGCCCTCATTATCTGTGATACATATGTGGCTTGAAATTGTTGTCTTTGATTTTCAATTAAACATGTTGCATGTGAGGTATTGCTATGCTTTGACTCAAATATTAAATGAGGAATGAAGAATTGTATAATGGGGCTACCAAATTTTAGTTTTGTATCTCTTGTAGATTGGATTTTAAATATTTTCCCTTTAATTTCAAACATTGCCACCTAACATTGGACTCAAAGGGTCGTCAATGACTACTCATTTTTGTTGTTTGTTAAAATCAAGATCTCACACTTGCTTCCTCCTCCACATCATTTCACTATAATGGTCAAAGAAATTAATTTAGCATCTTTCGTTCACTTATTGTGAGAATCTGACACTTCTAACTATTTCAATTAAAATTGCGTGCATTCAATTTATGTGTCATCAATTGTCAATTCAGATCATAATCAAATGTCTATTTTTTTTTTCTTTTAACACAAGTTGTTTATATTGAAACTTATGATTTCGTGATAGGGTTTTTCTTTGTTCATTAATATGAAATCAGATTATGTACATGTATTTGGTGCACTATAGCTAGGACAAATACATTATAATGCAAATATTTGTATTCTTTAGATCAACCATTTTTAATTCTTACTCTACCCTTTCATTTATACCTTCTTTTTCTCCTTTTAAACCTTTTGTTTTTACTTTTCACCATCCATTTTCTTCTTTATTCTTCATTGAAACACCTCATTCCTCTACTTATTTTCACATTTTCCTCTTATAATTAATATTTTTATAAATATACCAAGCTTGTAAAGTGATAAAGTAGATTATTAAGTTTAAATATGAAATCCGAAGAACTAATGTAGTTATTGAGTTGAAGATGTTTGTTTATAAATTTAAGTTTTTACAAAATTAAATATTTAAAAATAGTCAAAAAAATAGAGAAATAAAGATAACGATGAAGATAAAAATAATAAGTAGAAAAAAGATAAAAAAAAATTAAATTATTAGTGGAAGCGGTTGTTTGAAAAATTCTCACGAATTAAATGATGTGATGTGACAAACTATGATCTGAAAATGACGGAGTTTGATTTCATATAATAACAACCCTTTGAAAATAATTTCAAAATACGCGTATATTATTAAATTTAAATCATATCATCAATTCATTAAATTATTCAAATATTAACTATTTAACCAATTGAACATAAACTGATGTATTGTAATGTAAATTTTTTTGCAATTCTAATCAATCAATAAAAAATGTCGATCAAGAGCTTTGAAAAATGCATAATTAAAATCAATTTATTCCTAGTATTTACCAAGTAGGTAGTCCTCCCAACATTTTAGGTTTAACATTTTTTTTTGAATAATTAATTTCCAATTAAACAACAAAAGGTGGTCAAACTAATATAAACGTTAAACATAAAAGATGAATAATATAATTGAAATAAATTTTTTATAAATTAAAAATCAACACGAGTTTAGGTCTTACTAAATTCAACCTTAACAAAAAGGAAATATTAACAATCACATGTGAGAGCAACTTTGAATAAGTGAAGTCAATTTATGATAAATTTTTGGAAAGATTATTTTTCGATGCTCCTATTCTAAATTTATTACGCTCATCAAAGTCTTTGTAAAATCCTTTGATATTTATTTATAAGAATTCTATTAGGTCCTATATGTATATATTTCTTTTTTTTATCGAAATCCTTACTCAAGTGACTAATATGTCTAGTTTAAGTAAGGTTGACATGAATTTGCTTTGTTAGAAAGCAAACAATTCTTTTACAAACAACAATAATATAAAATAAAAATTGTTGATGAGAAAATATTAGAAAAAATCTGAAACACACAAATTTTTATCCTTAGAAAGAAAACATTTCCACTGAAAAAACTTTTTTTAAATAATATTATTTTAAGACAAGATTATTACATAACAATTTTTATATAACCGTGTAAACAATTTGTATTATCTATAAATATATATTATTTTAAGAAATAAAAGCAAATATAGATTTCAAAATTTAATTTCATTACACGATTGAGTAATAAGAAATAAAAAAAAGATAGAATAAAAAAATAAAAAATTGTGTATAAAAAAAATTAATATCTTAAGTATAAGTTACTTTTGTCAAATATTTTTTGTTGTATTTGTCTACTCGTGTGTGTGTATATA
>Ga0099823_1002289_pt1 | contig 17115 bp, 5 predicted proteins | sample CowpearedBW_FD_76831 | JGI IMG/M metagenome (GOLD analysis project Ga0099823, IMG submission 76831) | Root nodule microbial communities of legume samples collected from California, USA - Cow pea red BW | ecosystem: Host-associated > Plants > Roots > Nodule | place: USA: California | collected...
ATATATATATATATATATATATATATATATATATATATATTGAAGGTTTTAAAACTATAATTTTTTACGGAAGACTCTAAATTACAACTTATTTATGCTCAATGGTATAATTAATAGTTTGATTTCTACTCATTTAGATAGTTACATATTTCATCAAAAAGAAATAAACAACAGTTCATTTAAAAAATTTAAATAAAACATAAATAGAAATGAAGAGTATGATTATAAAATAATACATAGTTTAACTTTAACTAATCCCGGTAAGCAGCTCAAGATCACCATAAACATTTAATTGGTAATTCAAGTCAGGAAACTTCATTATTAATCACAAAAATTTCTCATCAATTAATTTTATATAAATACCTTTTATTGCACTCATTAAAGTTTTGCGATTTCCGTGTGACTTTTGTGTAAACAATTTAATCACTCTAATAAGTGTTATGAGAGTCTATTAATCATTCCAGCAACCAGTTAGTTACCACCTAAGGTGTTAGTTAGTAGAATTACTATGAATCACATTAAATAAAAAATAAATTTTACTTGATTAGGTTTAGATTCAACTTTGAAAAGGACGACAATTGAGTTTAGGTTTAAGTAGATTTGAATATTTAATGTAAAGATGCTCCTGATATTTTAATATTTAGATATATGATCTCTTAATTAGGATGACAAAAAATTACTTTACATTTATTGGTAAAATTCGTATAAAATATTAATGAACATCTTTAACAAATACTTATATATAATAATTGTAATGTGTGATTGTGGTCGGTTGAGATTACTTCAAAACAAATGTGTAAATTATGTATAATGGCTGTCGGTTGTATGTTATTTGAGAAGACTTCACATATTATCTCCTTCGATGCTAGCAATTGGATTGTTTTCAAAATTTTACCTTGGGGTCCACTTATAAAGATATGTGTACCATTGACCGGTCACCGATCGGATTCTCCTTGTAATGTCAGCAGCTGGATTGTTCCCAGGATTCCACCCCGGTGTTTATGCAAATTAGGTGTGCCACCATTTGACAAGCCTGACCAAACGACGCGAGAGTGAATTAATTAGTTTGGTGATTAGTGTGTTAACAAGTCACTAATTAAGTTTAAAAAGCAATTATAGGCTTACCTTAATCATGGCTCATGTAGGAAACAATAAATACAAGACAAAGTTATCACTACAAGAAAATACTTCTTTAGTAACAAATTTTAGTGACCAAAAGTTATTAGTCACTATAGTGACCAATTTTTATACCAATTCACAAAGAAAAAAAATTATTAGTTACTAAAATAGTCAATATTATGAATAAAAAATTATAATTGGTCATTAAATTGGTCTTTAAAATTAGTTACCATGATTTTGGCTACCAAAGGAAATTGGTCAATAAAAATTAGCTACCTAGATTTTAGCTACCAAAATGACTTAATTTCTAAATTGGTCTCTAATTAATTACTGATCAATTTAGTGACTAATTATAATTTTTTATTTATATTAGTGACTATTTTAGTAACCAATAATTTTTTATTTTTTCAATTGGTATCTAAATTGGTCACTGTAGTAACTAACAACTTTTGGTCACTAAACTTGGTTAATAATAAAATATTTTCTTGCAGTGATATGGTTGCTGAAACTTTTCTATCACATTTATTACAACATTTATTGCTTTCGTCAATCAAACCATTGCTGACTTTAGCATCAAAATGTCTTTAGCATGTACACCCGATCAACGAACACATAATGAAGTGGATTGAAGATCAAAAACTCTTTGACAAATTTTTTAAGTAGACATTCAGTCCTACATCCAAAATAACAATCATGAATATCTTAATTATATGCTTCTTTGATGGGACTACAAATACTTGATCTTCATTAAGTATTGTTATTAATTCTTATTTTGATATTTAAAAAAATCAAGTGATAAAAATAAATTTATTAGTAGAAAATATTAATCATTAAAAACATGCTTAAAATTTAATTTTATATATTTATACACTTTTTTATTTAGAAATTAAAGTTATTGTTAAAAAAATTAATTTTTAAAAAATTATACTTTGTGGTACAATTTAATTAAATATATATTTTACAGAAATCAAATTTATTTACAGTGTTTCACTATACAATTTTACTTAAACTATATTTTAAAATTAATTTTTTACGTAAGTTTATACTTTAAAAAAAGGCATTTAAAGCTAAAAATTAAAAGCAAAATATCTGCGAATATCCTTAAATTGACACAAAAAATAATGCTTTATCAATTAAAAACATAAAATCAAAATAAACGTTCCTGTAAAAATATGATTTATTTGGAAATGAATTCAGTGAGGATTATTCATATTAGTTGTGACAATACATCTGAGTCATATAATTAAGTGGTCATTAAAAGTTATTATATTTATAAGTTGGGTATTCTTTTATTTAAGGTGAAATATTCTTTTCTTACAAAAGCTTTTGATAATTTTTTTTTTTTCAAATACAATGGAAAAAAGTTTAGTGGTTTTCACACAGGTTTATTTTCGTGGAATTAAACAAGTTCTATTAACTATGTCAATAATTTATTTATGTAGTTGTTTTTAGTAGAAAATTAAAATCACAGGACAATAGTTTATTTGACAATTTTTCCTTTTTATATAATAAGTTTGGACATTTTCTATTTTTACTATGATAAAATTTAGGTTAAATTATACTTTTAGTCCCCATTTTCGTAGCAAAATTTGAATTTGGTCCCTCAATTCTTTTTTATCTCAATTTGTTCCCTATTTTGGGAAATTTGATGCAATCAAGTCCTTTCCGTTAGTGGTGTAGCAACGGTGTTAGATGGAATGCCACATGTCAGCTTTTGGATTTTTTGTACTTTTTATTTATTTTTTAAAAATTTAAAAAAAAATTAAAAATTTGCCACGTGTCAAGCTGACATCGTGTCACATGGCAGTAACAGTGCCATGTGTCACTATTATGCCATGTGTCATTTTCTCATTCTCAATTTGGTCCCTATTTTTTAATTTTTGTCTCAATTTAGTTCGTATATTTTAATTTTTGTAAAAATGATGTAATTTCATCCCCTCCAAATTGAAACAAAAATTATAAAATGTTATACAAATATTTTTATTAAATTTTATTTTTTTATTCAAATTGATTTTTTTATTATATATTTTCTATAAAACTAAGTTTATTTAAATTTGTTTCACATTCAATTTTACTTAAAATTGTAACACCCAATTTAATTAAGTACGCAAAATTAAAGGAAGCGTTACAAGAAAGATAACATAAAAGCGTGGTCTGAGAGTTTTAAACTCAACTCCTTACAACCTATGGCACACCACGATGCCCAAAAGAAAACTAGACGAATAGCTTAACCAAAAGTACATAAATCTAAGGACGATCAAATACGTGGGTCGCAACCCTAAAGAAACTCATACGTAAATATAAACCAGTCCACGCGGACTATGCAGCGGAATCTCCACCCCCTGTTGCCCGTGGGTGTTCCTTGCATCTGCTTACACCAACAAGTTGATGATCATCACAAAAGAGAGTACCACACAGCAGATCACACAACAAAGAAAGTAGGATAAGTTAGAGCACAAGAGATTTCATCCATCAAATCAGACATAATTTCACAACATCAACACTCAAATCAATTAAGCATGTTATGACTCATCAGGCAATACACTAGACTCGACTCGACTCATCCGGATACGTATAACCTGATCGGATTCAGCGATTGCTCGCACTTGTGGTGGATACCTCTGCTCACCCTCGAGCTGCTCACCCCCGAACTATGTGTTACAAGTGTTACAATGAATCAATTTCCCTCACCACAAGGTTAGCCCTTAATGAATTTCAGGCCTGTTGCTACTCTCACCACAGGAGTCAGTCCGCTCTAGATGAGACTAACTGACTCCTTAGAGCGTCAAGATGCAACCTTACCTTGAATCCTTACCTAGTTATACCGATGGGGCACCACCATAGACACCCACTAACAGGGGTCATGGAATTACGTCTCGACCACTGAAGCGCGACCCTGAAAGTCTCACCTAGAGACTCCAAGGATTTACGCACTGACACAGACTAAACACGCTCAACCAATCAAGAAGAAATTCATCATACCGATTAATACATACACACCGCATACTAGTCCTTCATAAACCATTCCTTTCCCTTTTTCCCAGTGAGCTCAAACCAGTTCATCATTCTCAACCAACACAGTGGAATTCCATCTCATGCCAATGCCATGTCAATTCAATGTCAACCACCTCATTTCTTTCACATGCGAAGGTTCACACCCAAATCCATCATTCATAATTCATGGTTCACATCACTCATGCATATTAATTTGTCTCATGCATGTAATAGAATAATCCACACCCAATCAAGCATAAACCGATTCAGAAATTCAAAAAATAACCACAGGAACGCACTGTCTCGCCCAGTCCCTCGCTTAGGTCGAAGGGCCTCGCTCAGGCGAGCCCCTTTCGCCTAGGCGAGGGCTTGAAAAGGACGTTGGAGCACACGCGGGATCTCGCTTAGGTGAGACCCCTCTCGCCTGGGCGAGGTGTTCGCTCGCTCAAAAAGCCAAGTTGGTCGCCTGAGCGACTTTTCGCGCAAAAAGGGTTCTGGGCGAGTCCTTGTTCATCTTGCCTAGGCGAGACTGGCTCGCTTGGGCGAGATTAACAGGTCTCGCCACTGTTTTCCTGTAACAGACACACCCACCATCCCAAACAATAAATTCATGCTTTCCAATCAACATAGTATCATACTAACCACACAAAATTGAAACAACAGCCAAACAATCGTGGAAAACAGAATATATGAGAATGGCCTTAGCTTCCCTACCTGGAAAGGAGTTAACAGCTGGATTCCTAGGTGCGAACAGATAAACGCAACAGCTCCTAGGACGACTTAGTGAACTGGAGCACAAGGACAGAGCGACACAAAAATACTTAGCACAACTCTAGATAGAACTTGAAGCAACTGATCTAAAGGCAATAAGGTGTGGGATGGGATGCAACTTACATGGACTGAAACTAGCTCGAACAAGGGTGACGGAGCTTTAAGACTGAACCCTAGCGGAGCAACGGCTGCGGCTCTAAGCACCAAGAGTGTAGTTTCTGAAAAGTGCACAACTGAACAATTAGGGCAGACTTTGTTTTTATCCCTTAGGCCAGCCCTTAGGCCCAATAGCTTAAGGCATCCCTTACAACTTTAGGGCAGAAACTGGACCTTACAAAAATTGTTTTCAAATTTTAAATTTATTTGTTTTTTATTGTTACATAAACTAGTTAATTTTTCTTAAATTATATAATTGTTATTTTTATACCAACTAAAACATTTGTACATAAATTATTGAATTTTACACATTTTAAAAATATGCAATTATTTAAAATATAAATTCAAAAAACAATATTAAAGTATAATGTAATAAAATTTCAATATAATTTATGAATTTTTTTGTTATTTGCATTATTTTCTATTAACAACTTTAAAACAATTTTAAATAAAGTTTAATGTAAAATATAATTAAAATAAACTTAATCTTGTTAAAAATATTTACTTGAAATATCAATTTTGATAGAAATATTTGTGCACATTTATATATAAATTAAATTTGGTTTCAATTTGGAGAGGGACAAAATTGAACAATTTTTACAAAACTTGAGACTAAATTGAGACAAAACTTAAAATACTGAGACCAAATTGAGAATAGGAAAATGGCACATGGCATAATAGTGACACGTGGCACTGTCACTGCCACGTGACACGATGTCAGCTTGACACGTGGCAAATTTTTAATTTTTTAAAAAATAAATAAATAATTAAAAAAAATTAAAAAATCCTGAAACTGACACGTGGCATCCTATTTAACACCGTTACTACACCACTAACGAAAAGGACTTGATTGCATCAAATTTCCCAAAATAGGGACTAGATTGAGATAAAATAAAATTGAGGGATCAAATTCAAATTTTACTATGAAAATGGAAATCAAAAGTATAATTTAACCTAAAATTTAATGAATTTTGTTTCTAATGCAATGGTTAAATAATGACTGATCTCGGTAGGTCACGTTTTGGTCTCTCAATGGTTTAATGAATGATTTCAATTTTACTGTAATTTGTAATCAATTATGTGATGTTAGATTTAATAATATTTTATTAGGTTTAGTGTGACAATTAATTTTCTATCAATCATTTTCTTCTAAAAGTGATTTGGTAAAAATATTTATTAAAAGTAAACAAATTCTGGAGGCGAAAACTGCCGAAAATGTTAAAAGCAAACAAAACTTATTCAATTTATTTATTCCATTATTTAATTTTGTCTTTTATAAGACAAAAGGCTATAATATTTAATGAGTAAAAATCAATTTATTTTCTTTTCTTTACTAATTTCCGAATTCGAATTACTAATCGAAGAAGTTTTTGAAAAAAAAAATCAATAAATGGTCAAGGAAAATCTCTAAAATTTATCCCACAAAAATAATATTTATCTCATTGAGTTAGCGTTAACACCACGTCCTATATGTAATGTGTCAATTCATGAAATATTTAGCTTTTTATTTTTTTAATTTAAAAAATAAAATAAACTTTCAATTGTCATGACATAATCAGGTCACGTGGCAGTGGTAGTCTGAATTGGCAGTGACAGTGTCATGTGTTAATATTATTGCCACATAGCAGTCGTTGTTTTCAATTTAGTCCATCTAATTTAAAATTTTGATTCAATTTAGTTCCTCTATTTTTTAAACGATCCAATTTTTTTTTCTCAATTTGAGACCAAATTAGTAATTGAGCTTAATTAGAAATTCTATATATATGTTAAAATAATTTTTTGAAATTTATACATCAAATCACTCCACCTAAATATTCAAATTATTTTATTTTTTTACAAGTGTAAAATTGTTCAAGTGTAATTAAACGTGAAAAAATGTAAAAGATAAAATAACTTGAGTATCTAGATGGAGTGATTTGATGTATAAATTATAAAAAATTATTTTAACATGTACATAAATTATAAATAAGTTAATTACTAATTTGGTCTCAATTTGAAGAAAATAAAATTTGATCATTCTAAAAAATAAGGAAGACTAAATTGAATTAAAATTTTAAATAGAGAGACTAAATTGAAAATAATCACTACCATCACGTGACAAGGTCACTGACACATAGCAATTTATGTTTTTTTTAATTGAAAAAATTGAAAATTCTACGAACTGACATGTGACATATACGTTGTTAACGTCAATCTAATTGAAAAAACTAACTTGAACTTTTTTAAAAAAAATGTGAGATTAAATTGAACCTATAAATAATATGAAAACCAAAATAAATTAAACCAATAAATTAGATTACTAAATTACTAATTAAACCTAAATTTCTATTTTGCAACAATAACTTGCTTAGTCAAACACAATTAATTAATTGAGAATGAAATGTAATATTAGACAAACCAATGTAAAATCTTCTTGAATTTTATAATTTCTGGATTAACTTATCTTATTATATTGCATGTTATAATTTCTGGACTAACTTGAAAAGATGGAGTTTTCGAACTAATTAAATTTCTTAAAATCATTGTTAGTTTGTCTGACCAGTATAAATATATTATTTGCGAAATGCAAAAAAGGAAATTTAAAAAGAGTTCACACCTTTCTTCTTTTTGTTTTACTTATTTTTTTTACATTTACTATTAGTCTCATGATTTTTATTTTATCGTTAAATGATGATATAATAAATGAAATATCATAGCATTAAGACATATGTAATGTCACATTATAATAATAACGTATTCACTTTTAGTACCATATAAAATAGTCTAAATAATTAAAATATAAAAACCAAAAAGAAATAAAACATGTTTAAGATTAATTATTGAAATAAAATGACATATATATTTTTACAAATATATATAAACTAAATCCACAAAAATTACAAAGACCGAAATTATAGAATTGAAATTAAAGATACTATTAGAATTTTTCATATTTTATGAAAATTTTCTTGCAAATTTATTATAAAATTTCACAAGAAAAAACTTCTTTTGTCAATTTTTTTAATAGTTATAATTGGTAGTATAAAATTTGTAAGTATTTCCTACAAATTATTTTACAAAAAACTTGATAATAATTTTTTTGTAAGTTATTTTTCATATATTTGTAAGTATTTTAAAAAAAATAAAAACAAAATTAGAAGAAAATAATTGAAACTAACTTTGTAATTTAGATTTTATTTTTATAATTCAATGACGTATGTAGTTAGTATAAAAATTTTACACTTGCCACCAATAACAGTAATGATTGATATAACATTTGAAGATATCATAAAAGTCAATATTTAGATTAAGTACTCTAATTTTCTTAAACTACTCTTTCTAGAGAATAAAAGTTAGTAAAAAAGTGTGCGTGAATACTCTAACTTTTTAAAATCAAAATAATTCAATTAAATATACACAAAAACATAGACAATTCACTATAGATTCCTCCAACACATGGATGGAATATTATTGTGATGATATTTTTAGAAAAAGGAACAGAACATAGATTAGAACTATGATGTTGGTGTTAAACCTAGTGACAACAATGATAAACTCTGTTCTTTTGTCTTGAACGATGTGACGATGAGATTCCACTACTACGAACCTCAAAATGAATCAAAATATCGTTCTGCGTCAACATTCATTCGCAGTTGAAAAGTTAGAATATGAAAACAAAAGAAGAGATAGTGGCATTTTCTTGACGTCACCAAATTTTTAGGGTTTATGCATTCGAATCTGGACAGGAATCAAGCTTGATTCAGTTAGATACTTTTAGATGAAATGTCAACAGCAACTATGAACAAGAGTTGTGACGAAATAAGCTAAATGTGGGTTCATGTTTCATCAATCTAAATCATTGGATCAATGTTTAAGTGTATTAGGGTTTTAGGGTCATTGGATCAAACAAGAGAAAATTTCTTAGACAACCCACAATTTAATTTCATATATTTTACCCACTTTGTGAATTTGGTTCCTCATTTAAAATAAAGATATATTAGGTCACTTATTTAATATAAAAAAACGGAATCATAAGTTAACTTTTTTTTTCTACTTTTATTTCTTCTATTTTAATTAATTAAATGGTTTTTATATCATCTCAAATGAATATTGTGAACTTAAATAAAATACAAAATTAAAAATTTGACAAACGTTATGAATTTTCTGAAATAAAAGACATTTTTTTTTGTTTTAAAATAGAAAGTCAAATTTAAAGATCATAGTAGATAGGAAAAATAAAAATATACCTAAAATTTTATTTTTAAATCATTTAATCCAAGTTTATTTTTCAAATACCTGTGACCGAAAACCCCTAAAAAGTTAATAATTGACGGCTGTGCATTTTTCCAACTTCAGGAATTGGAATTGCATTCTTTTGGGATACGATTATTGTCACTATCATGATGTTGACGTTGAATGCCGATGTTTTAGGAATTTTATCGTAAACTGTGATTTTTAGTTTGAAATTATTTATTGTTTAAATAGTTGATCATCAATTCTGGTAAGTCAACCGAGAAAAGTGATTTTATTAATTTTTTATTAAATATTAAGTATTTTTGTTCCAAGTTTTTTAATTTTGAAATAATTTTATTGTTTGTTTTGAAGATAAGAACAGTTATTTATGTTTTTATATAACCATGAGATTAAGGATTTGAATGCAGAAGTCACGTGATTACATTATCTTGTAGGAATTGTGGTTGATTGAAAATGTTCAAATAATGTTATTGAATTTTGTTTCATGAATTGATATTTTTATTGATTACTTTAGTATCTAGATTATGTATGTTAAGTATATAGTATGTTGTTTCGAACCAAGCTTTAATTATGAGTTCGATAAATAGAATAAATTCCTACATCTTTCTTTAAGAGTTTGATGAGTGTAAATATGCACTCTTTTAGTTAAGGAACCAATGTTTATTTGTAATGAACAAACAATAATATTTGAACAAAGCACAATTTTTGGATTAGGCATTTGAATTAATTAGAAGTTGTATTAAGATATTTCTGGAATTATATTTGAAAATTTGGTTTCATTTATATTATACTAAATGAGGTTGATTTTTTGATATTTTGCTCAAGAAAAAAATTTTGCTCAAGAGAGCATATTTTCTTTCAATCCAAAATATTGTTGCTCAAGCTAAAATTTTATTTCTTCTTCTGGTCTCTTAACTCATTGAATAAAAATGTTTTTATAAATACAAAATTGAATGTTAATTTCCATATATGATTTAATTTATGGTTTTAGTTAAATGAGTTATATTATATAACAATATTTACTAAGGATGGAATTTACATGTTATATGAAAATTATTATCAAGATTGATGAAAATCATGTGAATTTCTAATCTTATATTTGTGATTATATGTGAATTATTTTTTATTTGAGTATTAAGTATTGACGCTTATGTTCTGATGGTCTAACTCGGATAGACTAAGATATCATGTGATAAAAATTTGAGGGGGAGTTCTTTTACACTCACATGTGTAAATGTGCAAAGGTTATAATAAACTTACCTTGATTATTTTTCCTAGATTCGCTTGCAAAATTAAATCTTGCGTATTATGTGTTAGTTTGCGATAGGACATACTTATCACATGTATTTTGGAATGCGTCAATTAATATTTTGTTTGTTGAATATCTTGATATATAGATACACATGGTTTATGTGGTTATTGTATGTTAGATTTTGAATGAAAATGAATTGTTTTGACTTATTAATTAAAATATATTTTTATATATTTTTCCTTAACTTACAAATTTGTTTCAATTTAAGTTTTGGTATTAACATTTTAAAATATTTATTTTAGTTATAATTTTATTTCAATTTCCATTTAGGTTTTAAAAGCATATTTTTCACATTATTTATTTAATGACCGAATCAAATAATTCACTATTATTATTTATAAATAGGTTATTTGTATTTATTATTTATTTCATTTGAAATTTCCTCTTTAAACTTATTCAGTAATAAAAAAATGTAACTACTGTAATGACATAATACAATCTTAAAGAGGTAGTCATCTGCATCGATATTCAATAAACTTCATGGCAAAGAGGGAATGACATGTCCCTAATGAAACTTACATGCCTCGTCTCAAACAATTTATTCATATATTATTGTTACAAAAAAAGTTGACATAAGTACAAACAAAAATGGTTAAATGTACCCTAGTATCTAAGAAATTGTCTAAATTAATTCCATGTCTATATTATTCTAAAAATTTTGGTAGATGCTCGTGAAATCAAACAATATCTAATCTATTCTTTGTCCATCTTTCCATCATATATACATTTTAGTATCTCCCAACATGATGATACTTTTGGCCCTTACACTAACAATAACACTGTTGAATGTTTAACACTTATTATTTACATGTGTGTCATAGTTAGCGATAAGGGTGAATAGAAATTTGGACCAATACCTAATTTAATAACAACCACATAAGAAATACATTAATAACCACTCAAATGAAAATTGTTCTTAAATTTAATGAATGCCTTACGAGTGTTTGAAAGCCTCTAGGTTAACTTCTTTAATATGCATCATTTCCCACTCTCATACTTGTGGATATGTGGTTGTTGTGTCTTTCACATCACATTCTCTAGTTTTTTTTTTCTAGGAACTTGCTATAAAAATTTTATTATATATATTGAGTGCAAAACCTTTTATCAACTTCAACAAGTAAAATTTTAGGGGTAAAACCTATATTTGATCAACTTCAAGTAAACCCCACCAGAATTTTACCAAAAAAATTAATCATATGTTTTCCGGTTGGGTCGAGATATTCTCAAAGGCACACTAGTCTTTTGTTTAGGTCGAGACATATCAGGTAGCTCTATTATCCAGTGTTCTATTTGTTCTTCAGATAACAAGTCTTCTTCACTACAGATGTCAGGATGTTCTCTTCCGATGAGGATGATGAGACCTTGGCGGGGGAGATTGCAAAGACACTTTCACGCTCAAGTTAATTACTAGCAATAAGATAACAAGATTGTAATAAATGATATCACTTATATACTTTGTGAACGATGACTATTTATAATACCTGGATTGCCCCTGCTTGTTGGGCCTAGGGTTACCTTGCTTTTAGGGTTTCCATATATGTTTACTTCCCTATGACTTATCATTTTGCTTATGTGGATTCGTACTACAGTAGTGATACACGTGTCCATAACTTTTTGGTGTAGGTCGAGCACAAAGGTGTACTAGGCCCATGTATGTACACTAACCCCTTAGAGTCGAGACGTGTTAGGTGAGAGTTTTGTTTAGGTTTCTTGGGGAAGTAGGACAAGCACCCTTAAGACCCTTGGATCTGGTCAGATTTGACGGTTGGGAGGCGAAGGGGTGCGACTCTTTACCTTTGGTCATTTCCCTATAAATAGGCTAGTGGGGGTACTAAGGGGCCACTTGTACTCGTTGTGATAGTTGGTGAGATTCCTAATTACTTATTCTTTCTACTTTGTAGGTATGTATCCATCCTCATCTTCTTCTGATTCTAGTTCCCTAGCCAATAATGCCCATTTAGATCGTGTTAGCATGTCTTCGGTAGTCTCTTCCAGTAGTTCCAGTAGTGTCACCACCTCTTTCACGGAGATACTAAGACAACCGAGCAGAGGAACAAACCTATGTACAACAGGTAGGGCTAACACATCCAATATGCTCCTAGGCACAAGGAGGCATCCTCTCATAGATGGTATTGTTGAGACGCTTCTCCCCCTTAGATGGAAGGCGCTCCATATGAATAAGTATATTGGCAATACTGACTCGGATGACTATACACATGTCTACCTTACCCAATAAAAATATTATTAAAAAAAAATATTGATGAAGATAAATTTTGTCACTACTAATATCCTATTTGTAACAAATTTTCTATTGTTACAAATATTTTATAATAGCTGACAAAATGAAAAAAAAAATGACATAAGTTTATTAAAATATTAAAATACAATTTTACTAACATGTAAATTAATAATTAATAATTAATTATTATTATTTATTAAAATATTTGTCTCAATAATAACGTGTTACAAATTATTTTATATTTAATAAAAAATTTATTATTATATATAATATTTGTGGAAAAAAATACTAAATTTGTGTTATTTTGTCAATGTTGTTTTTTGAGTAATATAGGTAACAGTGATAAATTTTGTATTTGTCACAAATTTATTAAAATTTATAAAATATATATATCACAAATAATTATTTATTAATGAAATGTTATACGATAAACTTATTTTTATTAGATAAAAATATAATTAATAAAATTTTTAAATATTTATAAATTAAAAATAATCATATAATAGTAATAATTATTAATTGCTAATAACAAAATTAAATTAAATTTGTTCTAACTTCACTAAAAAAAATAATTTTTATTAGCGTGTTTTTTGTTGAGGTTATACTAAACCGCTAAAAAGAATGTTATTTCTATTATTTTATTCTAACCGCAACACATTTATATCATTTAAATATTTTTAACTTTTTATTAAGATGTAATTTGAATATTTCACATCGTTTTTTTTTTCTTGTGTACCGTCTTCTTCATCTCCTTGCTTGGTTTTTACTTCTTGAGCTCATAATCAATGGACTCTCACATGTTTATTCAATTTGTTGTCTAAAGTTTTCAGAAGCTTCTGAAATTTCTGCAACCATCCAAAGAGGTATGTGATAATGTTATTTTTTTCAAATTTCATGTGAGATTTCTCATCTTCCTTTGAAGCAACGTGACCTATTTGTTATTGTCTTCGTAAAATAGTAGTAATTTTCTACTCTACTATTTTTTTTTATTTAGTGTCAATGTTTGTAACTTTCAATTCTATTGATTTTTTTTCATTTTGCAACAAAAGATCTAATCACGAATAAGCATGGCTAAGTATGGATTTATAATGAGAAATATAAATACATGCGACATGAGTCAGAGCTAAAAACATGCCAAGAAAAAAACAAACAAAGATAACACTCACAAAGTAATGTCTAGACCTCCGCTATCCAAAACACCAAGATTCACTAGGTACACCCCTTTGAACGCCCCCAAGTTTTTGGTACTACAGGAGGCTTTGCATGCCGACCTTCTCACTACCTTGAGGAAGGGAAACTCACCTCCCAATGCAGACACACTCGACAATGCTTTGCATGCCACTCTCTCCTTCACCAACACAGATTTTAAGGCCATAAATACTAAGCAGGATGACCCAACGATGATAAAGGTGGAAATAGAATGTTTTGCGATCAAGAAGGTGTTAGTTAATCAAGGAAGCTCAATAGAGATCCTCTACTGGGAAATGTTCAAGAAACTACAAATCCTGAAGGACATGATGTGTCCATACATTGATGAACGTTGAATTTTCAGGAGAAAGAGTAGAAACCTAGGGATATATAGACTTGTACACCACGTTTGGTGAAGGCAACACCAAGACTATATCCATAAAGTATTTTGTACTTGACGCAAACACTTCGTACAACATTTTCCTCGGACATCCCTCCATAAATAGCTTAGGAGCTATTATATCAACACCTCATTTAGCTATAAAATTCTTATTCTCGACAGGAGACATTATCACAGTTCATGTGAATCAGAAGACATCGCGGGAATGCTACATCGCTAGTTTGTAGCTTCCTACACCACAAACTCCTCCAACAACGTATAGAAAGATACTCCCTAGAATGAGCATGAAGCTAAAGATATCGACCCAAAGGGAACACCAAGTCTTTTACAATGATCCCAGAAAAGTGTTTACAAATTAAAACTACTCTCTCAGAACAAGATGAGGAAACGTTGGTTGTCGTTCTAAAAGACAATATTAAGTCATTCACCAGCATAGCAGCAAAACTACCCGATATACATCCTAGAGTAGCGTGTCACAAGCTAAGGAGGTCAAGCCTGTAGCCCAAAAGAAAATGTTGACTCAGCTCGACCTTCGGCCTAGACCAACTAAGGTCGATCATCAACCCAAGCCAACTCAAGTCGTCTATCAACTCAGTTGACTTAGCTCAACCATCGGTCCAGACCGACTCGGCTTGACCTTTGTCCCGGACCGACTCAACTCGAACTTTCATCTCGGGCTATGTCGTCCCAACCTACGAACCGACTCAAATCGTATATCAACCCTGGCCGATTTAACTTGGATCAACCATTGATCTAGATCGACTTGGATCGAGCATTGGTTAAAATCGTCTCTGCTCAACTTTTTCGTCATGTAATAACTCAATTCGACTTTCGCCACGTACTAACTTGGCTTGACTTTCGTCATGTACTAACTCGACTCGACTTTTGTCATGTACTAACTCGACTTGGCTTTCATTACGTACTAACTCGACTTGACCTCAATCTCAAGCTAACTCAGGTCGAGCTTCATGAATAGAGTGATAGTGAAAGGAAATGAGTGGATTTTTCAAATTTCTTTATACTTATGAAAGTATTTGAGATTCTTTTATTTCATTCATTTGAAATACTTCTAAATTTTCTTAAATTTAAATTTCTTTTTAATTACTTTATCCAAACAAGTTATTTTGGTATAAAATATTTTAAATTTTTCAAATAAATAAATTATCCTTCTAAAAACTTCATCCAAATACAACATTAAGAAAATTACCCCCATAGTTACAAATAAATGAAACTTTGGAGTCTAATTGATGGGTATATCTCATTTCCTTAAAAATCCCTAATATTTCCAAATAACCCCATCTATTTACGTTATAGGACCATGTAAATAACTAACAACATATTTCATTTCATACATATTAGCAAACTCTCCCATGGTCAACTTCGAAAGATCCCTTGTACCTAAAAATATAATAGTTATATAACACTCTCAGATACGAGAATTCACAAATAAACTATAAATATTATAAATAAAACCAATGGCACGTACACTGACAAACAAATAGTGAACCACTGACTAAAAGTATTTGGGTGTTGTGTGACAAAGTGAACTAAAATTACAACTCATAATTAATTACTCAAGCCAGCCAAAATCCTATCTGTGCACTATTTCAATCTCTTCGTTAAGCAGTGAAAGAAACATCACAACATTAATCAAATAGTCACAAATGATATTGACCTTAAGAAGTAAATGCAAAACCAGCGAACTCCACAAACCCATAACGACTCAAAGACACCTCAGATACCAAGCAACGACCACCAATGTATTCTTCAAAAATCTCACCAACAAACCACTGATCCAAAAATATTTGTACTTCACTTTAAGTGACCAATTAATTTCCACCCAGAAAACAATGTCAAATTACTATCACGGTTCACTCTATTGCTAACTAATGCAATGACATCAAAAGAAATTACATTAACTCCTTTTATACCTTGAAAATGCCCATAAGTTGACGCTCTTAAAGGTTAATCATGTGAGGCTCATGACTCTCCTCAAGATGTTGGAAGGATAGAATCTCTAAAGCGTGAGGGAATTGTCTTCAGCATATAAACTATATGCAAATTGATCACTAGCACATTGCAGGCAGAAAAGGACTTCATTAATTTATCAAAAATAAGACTAAATACACATTTTTTTAAAAAAATATACTAAAATATTAATTACTTAATTAACTTATAAGCCATTTAGTTTAATTAAACTTAACATAGATAATTATGAAAATAAAAGTTTGTAATTTAACAATTGAATTGAAAAAACATTCAGTTACTAATAATTTAACATTCGATAAGAATTTATTATACCTGTTAATTCAAACAGTATACTTTTTATCATTAACATTATTGTTCACATGAATGAGTTGCATTAATAACATATCACTTCGAAGCACTATGAATCTTAAACTACTTATGCATAGATGGAATTCACAATTTACAAGCTCCAGCGTCCATGAAGGCTGTCTTCGTAAAACATAGGAATACACATGGATTTATTTGAACCCCGTAAGTTTATCAAAGAAAAAGCTACTTTTTGATTAAAATAAAAGCCATATATAAACCAGATACAGATAAAAATATGGTGTTGGCAACCATAAAAGTTGAAATGAATTACAGCAATCATAACAAAGATGCTTTGCAACTAAATCTAAAGATGAACAAAACCTTGCCCATTTCAATTTCATGACAAATGAAACATAAAATACTGCC